>Ga0209395_1000024_pt1 | contig 237324 bp, 198 predicted proteins | sample GOMGulsemesocosm_3_FD_184635 | JGI IMG/M metagenome (GOLD analysis project Ga0209395, IMG submission 184635) | Methane-oxidizing microbial communities from mesocosms in the Gulf of Mexico - GOM9D Gulf of Mexico (SPAdes) (version 2) | ecosystem: Environmental > Aquatic > Marine > Cold seeps... | reverse complement strand
AATAATGGTGCCCGGTCTCGGAATCGAACCAAGGACACGAGGATTTTCAATCCTCTGCTCTACCGACTGAGCTAACCGGGCTTCGCGAATCTTGCTGATCTGCGAGAGGCGCGTATTAAACCCGTTCAGGCCGGGGGAGTCAAGCCCTAATTTAAGGCTGTTGGAGTTTTGCTTCCAATGCTTCAAGGTCTTGAATTAATGGGGTTTTTGACTGATTCTGGACGACAATTTGATCCAAATTATGGTAGTTCAGTTGCTGCAGTTTGCCGTTTTTTTCGAGCTGGTCCAGCGCTGCGTTTAGTTTTTCAACAGTTTGGCGACCATAGGGCGTGTCTTGCACTAAATAGCATATCGGATCTAGATAAAAGGGCTTGCTGAGGTTAAAAGAAAATTGCTGGTCTTGGAACAGTTTCGGGGACAATACCGCCAAGAGGGCTGGGGAGGCAATGATAGCGTCCACTCTGTGGCTCAGTAGCATCCTCAGCAAAATTTCGTAGCTTTTTACCGTCTGAAACTTCAGCCCGAGTTGCCGCTGCAGGTTTTTACTCGGGAGATCATAGGTTTGCAGGTGCGGCAAACCTATAGTCATATCACGTAACTGGTCTATGTGTTCGATGGCCGGTTGGCTTTTCATTCTAATTAGATATTGCGGAAAATAATCAAAAGGGCGGCTTTTCAGCACGGGTGTGCTTTCCTGTATGTGGCACTTCCGTCCTTGCAGGGCTATGGCGTGGCCCCGCTTAAAAAGATAGACCGCCTGTTTGCCGGGCAGTAATTTTAGCTCGGCGGTTATGCCGGCCTGGGCGGTAACCACTTGATGGAAGTTGTTTATCAGCCGCACCCCTTCGAGGTTATCGGATGCGAATGTGACAAAAACTGGATGGTGATCGGCGTTGGCGGGAAGTGAAAATAGCAGGCACAGCAGCAATCTAATCCGCACAAAGCAGGTCTTAGTTGTGGGCCTAAGGCATTGATTTTGATCGGGCATCGTACTCACTTTTCGTAGTTTGACAGGCCTTGTTGCTGGCCTGGTCCAATACTAGTAGGTTAATCGTCGCACACCCTGTGTCGTATTTGTTTGGTTTAGTCGGTCTCGCAAAGTCTATTACCTCGCGCGCCTGGTTATCGAATGTCGAAATCTAGATTGGCTGATTTACACGACAATATAAAGCGCAACTGGGCGATTACGTTGGGGTTTGGTGGGTAACTACTATGGCGGGCCGTAGGATTATTACCGGGCGGCTATAGTATTACGACTTAGTCTTCAGCGGTATAGCCGTCAATTTGGTCAACACTTTCACCGGCGAAAAATTTCTCCATCTGTTCGCCTAAATAGGCGCGGGCAGTAAGGTCCATCATATTGAGGCGTTTTTCATTGATCAGCATGGTTTGGTGTTGCATCCACTCACTCCAGGCTTTTTTAGAAATATTGTCGAACATGTCTTGGCCTTTGGCCCCGGGGTAGGGCGGCCGGTCTAGACCTTCGAGTTCACATTGGTATTTACGGCAAAAAACCATACGGCTCATAACGCTATCCTTCAAAATCTTTTGGCTATGTTATATCAGTGCTTGTCACTGGTGGAAGTGCTTAATCACCAGCGGGGTGTTTTTTTTGTTTGCTGCTGGAGCGCGTTTTGTTTATTGAGCCAGTTTATCTAATAGGGCTTTTACCGGTGCGGCTAGCCCCAAATTACCGGGTTGCTCGGCCCTTACCCATTGCCAGCCGGGCTCGTTAATGTGCGGGCTGCTTTGTACCTGTAGTAATACCGGGGTGATGTCTAGGTGGTAGTGGCTAAAGGTGTGGCGGTAGCTGTCCCAGTTTTCTTGGTGTTGGGTGGTGTGGCCCAGCTGGGCTTGGCAGTAGTCGCTGGCGTTGTGTTCCAAATCGAGTTCTGGAAAGCTCCACAAACCACCCCATATGCCGGTGCTGGGGCGTTGTTGCAATAGAATTTCGCCGTGGTCATTGCGTAACATTAATAACTGGGTGGTTTTTATGGGCTTGTCTTTTTTGGGCTTTTTACTGGGGTAATCGGTCATATTGCCCTGGCCATAGGCAATGCAACTATCCATTAGTGGGCAGTCTACACAGCGAGGTTTGCTGCGGGTGCATACCGTGGCCCCAAGGTCCATCATCACTTGGCTGAAATCAGCATTGCGGCGTTTTGGGGTGTAGTGCTCGGCCAGTTGCCACAAAGTTTTTTGTACTGCAGTGTTGCCTGGCCAGCCAGTAACCGCATGCAGCCGGGCTAAAACCCTTTTTACATTGCCATCTAAAATGGCTGCTCTTTGGCCGTAGGCAATGGAGGTGATCGCCCCTGCGGTAGAGCGGCCGATGCCCGGTAGTTCGACCAACTGGTCGACGCTGACGGGAAATTCACCGCCGTATTCGGCCACCACGGTTTGAGCGCATTTGTGCAAATTACGGGCGCGGGCGTAATAGCCTAGGCCGGTCCATAAATGCAGCACCTCGTCGATATCCGCCCGGGCCAGTTGTTTGACCGTGGGAAATTTTTGCCTAAAACGCTCAAAATAGGGAATAACTGTGGCAACTTGGGTTTGCTGCAGCATGATTTCTGACAGCCAGACTCGATAGGCGTTGATGTTCTGCTGCCAGGGCAGGTTTTTGCGGCCGTGTTGGTCGAACCATTTAAGGACCAAGCGGCTAAACAGCTTGGCGTCGATGGGCTGAGGCGTGTCCATTGGTGATTTGTCTTATTATAAAAGGCTGCCAGTGTGCCTGAGTGTTGCCAGCCTCTCAATCTGAATCCGCTGCTGGTGCCGGTTTGAGGCAAAGTTACTGTAAATCTTTGTTGTTGGTCATTGCAATGCTAAATAAGAATATTTATCATTCCATCTCTTTTTATCCGCCACTAACTATAGGCATGACTATGTCCGCGAGATTCCCAAAAATTACCGCCGGTTTAAGTACCGCCGTCATGATGCTAGGCCTGGCCGCTTGTTCCGATAATGACCCCGCTGCGGCGGCAAAAGCTGAGGCCACCGAGAAGCCAGTAGTTACGGTCTATTCAGCCAGAAAGGAGCATTTGATTAAGCCGATGTTCGATAAATACACCGAGCTGACCGGGGTGAAGGTTCGCTATGTCACCGATAAGGCCGGGCCATTATTGGCTCGCTTGGAGTCCGAAGGGGTATCGACCCCGGCCGATATGTTTATGACGGTTGATGCGGGTTACCTGTGGCAAGCCAGCCAGCGTGGCGTTTTTGCGGCGCAGCAGTCTGAAATTTTAGAGGCGAATATTCCTGAGCATTTACAGGCCGCTAATAATGACTGGTTTGGCTTGTCGGTTCGCGCGCGCACCATTGTTTATTCTACCGAGCGAGTTAAACCCTCCGAGTTGAGTACTTATGAAGACTTGGCTGACCCAAAGTGGAAGGGCCGCCTGTGTTTACGCACTTCGAAAAAGGTTTATAACCAATCGCTGGTTGCCACTATGATGCAAACCCAGGGTGCGGAGAAAACCGAAACGTTGGTTAAGGGCTGGGTTACCAATTTGGCGACTGACCCTTTTTCAAATGATACCAAGGCGATGGAAGCCGTTGCCGCCGGGCAGTGTGATGTGACCGTGGTCAATACCTATTATTTTGGTCGCTTAAAAAAGAAGCTGCCGGAAACTCCGCTGGCTATTTTCTGGCCTAACCAAGAAGATCGTGGAGTGCATGTTAATATTTCTGGTGCCGGTATTACCCAACACGCCAAGCAGCCTGCCGCAGCCAAAGCGTTGCTTGAGTGGTTGTCGAGCGCTGAAGCACAGGGGCAATTTGCCGAGCTAAACCAGGAATACCCAGCCAATGGTAAAATTAAACCTTCGGCCGAGGTGGCCTCGTGGGGTCAGTTTAAAGCCGACAGTGTCAATGTTGAGAGCGCCGGAAGTTTGCAGGCCGAGGCGGTTAAATTGATGGACCGTGCTGGCTATCGATAAAACCCAATAGCGAGTAAAATGGAGGCATGGCTAATTCTGTTGTACCTCCGCTGCCCGGCGCAGTGAAAAAAAACAAAACAGCAAAAGCCGCACAGCAATGGCAGCGTCGATTTTGGCGGCTACCGGCGTGGAGTGCGGCTTTTCTAGTTTTATTACCCCTAAGTGTTATCGCTTTAAGTTGGGCCAGCCCGCAAACTGATGTGTGGCTGCATTTGGTCGAAACTCAATTGGGCAGCTTGATCAAAAATACGCTGTTGCTCTGTGTGGGCGTTGGCGTCGTTACTATTAGTGTGGGTGTTAGCTTGGCCTGGCTGGTGTCGGTGTGCGAATTTCCTGGTCGGCGTTGGCTTGATTGGGCGCTGATGCTGCCCCTGGCAATTCCTACCTATGTGGTGGCTTTTGTGGCGCTGGGGTTGTTGGGCTACAGCGGCCCGGTGCAAACCAGTTTGCGCTCGATTTTTGGCAGTGCTTTTCAGCTACCTGATGTGCGCAGTACCGGCGGAGTCATTCTGGTGATGTCGGCTGTGCTTTATCCCTATGTTTATATGTTGACCCGCAGCGCGTTTATGAGCCAGGGGCGGGGTTTGATCGATGCCGCAAGAACCTTGGGGCGCACGCCTAGCCAAGCATTTTGGAGTGTGGCCCTGCCCATGGCTAGGCCGGCTATTGCCGCAGGCGCGGCGCTGGCCTTAATGGAAACTTTGGCCGATTTTGGCGCCGTGGCGGTATTTAATTACGATACTTTTACTACCGCTATTTATAAATCTTGGTTTGGTTTGTTTAATTTAACCGCAGCAGCTCAGTTGGCCTCGGTACTGTTATTGTTTGTTGGCCTGGCGATTTTTACCGAGCAAAAAGCGCGCGGCAATGGCCGTTTGCATCAGCTGCCCAAACAGCAGCGGGATGGCTTTCAGTTAACTGGCTGGAAGGCCTGGTTAGCCAGCGCTTATTGTTTGTTGATTTTTACTATCGCTTTTGTGGTGCCGGTTGGGCAATTAATTTTTTGGGTTGTTGAAACTCGGCTGGCGGATTTAAACAGCAATTATTTTAAACTTATTGGCCATACTTTTAGTCTGGGCGGCATAGCCGCTATCTTTACTGTGACCTTGGCTTTACTGGTGAGTTTTGGTCAGCGGCAGCTGGGGCGTTATACCACCGCGGGTTTGTCGGTGCGCATAGCCGGTTTGGGTTATGCCCTACCGGGTACCGTTTTAGCGGTAGGCATTGTTACCGCCTTCGCCTTTTTAGATAAACAGCTGGTGGCGCCAGTACGCGAATGGTTGGGCTTGCCGGTACAGCAGATTTTAGTGGGCGGCTTGATAGCGTTAATTTTTGCTTACAGCGTGCGCTTTTTTTCGGTTGCTTTAGGCCCGTTGCAGTCATCCTTTGAACGCTTAAAACCCAGCCTGCAAGAAGTGGCCCATACCTTGGGCGCCAACCAATGGCAGGTGTTGTGGCGAGTATATTTGCCACTGCTAACCCCGGGTTTATTTACTGCGCTGCTATTGGTTCTGGTTGATGTGATGAAAGAAATGCCAGCCACCCTGTTGCTGCGGCCTTTTGGTTGGGACACCTTAGCGGTCAAGGTTTATGAAATGACCTCCGAAGGCGAGTGGGAGCGGGCAGCCTTGCCGGCCTTGAGTTTGGTTTTGCTCAGTATTGTGCCGGTGGTGATGATGATTCGGCGTAGCCGCATCGATTAGCCATTCCGGTATTTAAGCTCGGCTGGTGCGAAGCATATTAAACTCAAGCTAGCTTAAACTGCTCCCCTTACCTGAAGATCGGTTGCCCTCCTGTTAGCCTAGCTAAGTCTTGGTCATAGCCCGAGCTATGGCTAAGGCAACCTTCAAAATCACTGCTACTATAAGTGATGAGTGGTTTGAATATTCGTCACTGATTGCTTGCAGAAGGTGCAGAATAGTTACAAAACTTTCTGGTATTCATTTTTTGTTCATTGCGAAAACCTATTCTGTGCGCTCACGGAGGAGATGGCGTTGGATCGGTGGGCTTTGCCTTAAGCCGGTCACGCTTTGGTTCACTACGGATGGTTATTTTTATGAAGGTTTATGATTATGTTGATTAAAAAATGTGTATTGGCCAGTGCTTTGGTTTTAGCTTCTTCGGCGGTTTTGGCTGGCGAATGGAATGGTGAGGGTGACTTGGGTTACAACAGTGTGGCTGGTAATTCTGACAGTGAGGCCTTGGCCCTGGGCGTAAAGGTGGGTTATAGCCAAGATCAATGGGATCATATTGCCGAGCTTAGCGCTAGGTCCGCCGCGGCGGATAAAAAAACCAATACCGAAAGTTATACCTTCCAATTTAAAAGTAAGTATAACTTTAGTGACGATATGTATGGCTTTGGCTCATTTCGTTATCAAGATGACCGCTTTAGCGCCTATGAATTTCAAAGCTCTATCGGTGCAGGCGTGGGCTATAATGTTATCAAAAACGACGCTACGCAGTTTAGTTTAGAGGGTGGTTTTGGTTTTCGCACCAGTGAATTACAAGCTACCGCTGAACAGCAAGATGAGGCGGTATTTTTAGGCAAGGCAATCTACAATCAAAAGCTGACCGATAATACCGATTTAATGTCTTACCTGAGCACCGAAGCCGGCCAGGACAATACCTATGTTGAGGCTGAAGTGGCCATTCGGGTCCTAATGACTGAAGCCCTGGCTTTAAAGCTAGCTTACCAGGCCAAGCATAATACCGATGTCGGCCCCGGAGTAGAGAAGACCGACCGCTACACCACTGTGTCGTTGAACTATAAGTTTTAGTGACGGTAGATGTTGAAGTGTGAGGCGTGAAAGCAAAATCAGTGCCTCACACCTCACACCTCACACCTCACACCTCACATGACGTGCATGGATGCACTAATGCTGGGAAGCGCGGGATGCGCGAGAGCAGTACTCCCACCTCCCACATCTCGCATTATCCTATCTGTGCCGTTACAATGCCCGCTTTTGCGTGAGTCGCCGCCATGAGTATTGAACAAGCCCTTTTTGACCGTGCCGAATCCAAGTGTGAATTGTGCAGCAGCACCCAAAATTTACAGGCATATGGTGTGCCGCCGGTGGATAGGGTAACCGTGGATACCTCGGTGCTTGCTTGTGATACCTGCCGCAGCCAAATGGATGCGCCCGAGCAGATGGATGTTAACCATTGGCGCTGTTTAAATGACAGTGCCTGGAGCCAGGTTCCGGCGGTACAGGTTTTGGCCTGGCGTATGCTAAATCGCTTGAGCGACGAGGGCTGGCCCCAGGGTTTGCTGGAGATGATGTATCTGGATGACGATACGTTGGTTTGGGCTAAGGTGACCGGTGAGGACGCGGCTGAAGAGCAGGTTCTGCACCGCGACAGCAATGGTCATCAGCTGGCTAATGGCGACAATGTTGTGTTAAGCAAAGACCTCGATGTGAAAGGTTCCAGCATGGTGGCCAAGCGCGGTACTGCAGTGCGGGGTATTTCCCTGGTGCGGGATAATCCCGAGCAAATCGAGGGTCGGGTCAATGGCCAGCAGATTGTGATACTGACCAAGTTTGTAAAAAAGTCTTAAGGCTAAGTTAAAGCACACGTTAAGACCTAGTTTTAATAAGCCCGCCTTGCTGCGGGTTTTTCTTTGCGTCTCGCAAAAATACCGTTAAAATGCCGCAATTCCACTATAGGAAACACAATGTGCGCATTGGGAAACTTTTCTGTAGGCCAGTAAACATCAGTGTTTGAACGACATGAACCATCCAATGGGGCTTATATCATGGGTAACAAGACAGCATTATTTTCACAGCATCAGGCCTGTGGCGGCAAAATAGTTGATTTTGGTGGCTGGGAAATGCCCATTAACTATGGCTCTCAGTTAGACGAGCACCATAAGGTTCGTCAATCGGCGGGTATGTTTGATGTTTCGCATATGACTATTGTTGATGTGAAAGGTGCTGGCGCCAAAGATTATTTGCGTTACTTGCTGGCCAATGATGTTGAGAAAATCAGCTCGGTCACCGGCAAGGCGATGTATACCGGCATGCTAAATGAGCAAGGCGGCGTGATCGATGATTTGATCGTTTACCATATGGATGGTTGGTACCGCACGGTAGTGAACTGCTCTACCCGCGAGAAAGATTTGGCCTGGATGAATCTGCAGGCAGAAAATTTTGACGTTAGCCTGTCGGAGCGTCCGGAACTGGCCATGGTGGCAGTGCAGGGCCCGGAAGCAATCGCCAAGGTGGCTCAAGTATTGGGCGGCAAAAAAGCTGAGGTGGCGCAGAGTTTAGCCGTCTTCCAAGGGCTGGAGTCCGAGGCTTGGTTTCTAGCGCGTACCGGCTACACCGGTGAAGATGGCTTGGAAATTATGGTGCCTGAGGCCGAGGTTGCTCAATTTTGGCAAGACTTGGTCGCTGCCGGTGTTGCTCCCTGTGGCCTTGGTGCCCGCGATACCCTGCGTCTAGAAGCCGGCATGAATTTATACGGCAATGACATGGATGAAACTGTATTGCCCATGGCAGCCAATATGAGCTGGACCCTGGCCTGGCAGCCAGAGCAACGTGACTTCATTGGTCGCCAGGCCCTGGTTGCGGCCAAAGCGGCCGGCATTAAAGAAAAGCTAGTCGGTTTAGTGATGCAGCAAAAAGGTGTTTTGCGAGCCCATCAAGCCGTGGTGGTCGAGGGGGTTGAGGCGAAGGGTGAGATTACCAGTGGTACATTTTCGCCCACTTTAGGCTATTCTATTGCATTGGCACGGGTACCAGTTGAAATAGGCGATACCTGTCTGGTAGAAATGCGTAACAAACAAGTTGAAGTCAAAGTGGTAAAGCCTAGCTTTGTCCGCAATGGCAAAAAAGTTGATTAAGTTAATTAGAATTACAATGAGAGGAAACAGCAGATGAGCGAAGTTCGCAGTGAATTGAAATACTTGGCCAGCCACGAGTGGGCTCGCGTTGAGACCGACGGTACTGTGACTGTGGGTATTTCTGATCACGCCCAAGACAGCCTTGGCGATGTGGTTTATGTTGAGCTGCCCGAAGTGGGCACAACGGTAACCGCAGGCGAAGAAGCCGGTGTGGTTGAGTCTGTGAAGGCCGCCTCTGATATCTACTCGCCTATTAGTGGTGAGGTGATCGCGATTAACGAATCCTTGGAAGACGAGCCCGAAACGGTTAATAGCTCGCCTTATGATGACGGTTGGTTTTACAAGGTTCAGCCCAGCGATGTGTCTGAGCTGGACGCTGCTTTAGACTCCGAGGCCTATACCGCCGCCGCAGAAGACTAAAGCTTGAGCGAAATATAGCAGCAATAAAAACGGCGATTTAATCGCCGTTTTTATTATCTGACCAATTCCCCCGGAGGGAATTTGGGCTTGGTCGCAGACCGAACAACTGGAAGCTGTGAGTCCATGATATGGCCGGTTTTTGCTCCATGCAAAACCGGCACTTCCACCGTCCATAAACCACCACTCCCGCTCATCCTGAGCCCGTCGAAGGACAATACAATTATTTAAATCTGAGCCGTTTACCACTAGGCTCGCACGGCCAGTTCAGCAAGAAAACAAAGCCCCCAGTCTAGCGCTATCCAGCGCGGTTTTCTTTCGGCATTAGCTAAAATCGGCCCTCTTATCTGTTTCCCTTTTGATAATCTGGCCACAGCCAGTTGACGGCTTATGTTAATGCCAAAGTACGGCTTAACTGCTATGGTAAAGAAAAACTGAAAAAACAAAAAAAGGTCTCGGTAATGAAGCTACTCTCATGGCGTTCACTTTTTGCAACGCTTTGCCTGGCAATAATCTTATTTTTCACCATCGACTCGGCCCCGCGTAGCTATGCTTTATATGGCTACCGGGTGATTAATGGTCTAAGTGCCAAGCTAATGTGTTCCGGTGTGTTTGTTGCTGGCCGTGATGCCGAGGCCGTATTTATGCAAGATGTGGTACCGAGCCACCCCTTGGCTGAAGGGGTTTCTTATGATGTCGATGTTAAAACCCAGGAAGCCACTGTCAGCATCTATGGCCTGTTTAAACAGAAGGCCAAATATAATAAACATTTAGGTTGCAGTATTTACCAAGGCAAGCGTCCATTGCTGGCGGTTGCACCGGCTAACTCCAGCGGTGGCTTTGAATGGCCGGCGACCGAAGTTCAATCGGGCTCATCACTCGACCAAGCCATGGCGGATATTTTTGCCGAGAATCAAGGCCAGCCCAATGTCGACACGCGGGCCGTGCTAGTGATTAAGGGCGGTAATATTATTGCTGAAAAATACGCTCTAGGATTTGACCGTGACAGCCTGTTTTTGTCCTGGTCTATGGCTAAAAGCGTAACGTCTAGTTTGCTTGGTATCTGGGCGGACGAGAATAAGGTCGACATTAATCAGCCGGTTGATATCGCCGCCTGGCAAAACGACAGCCGCCAAGATATCAGCTTGAAACATTTGCTCAATATGTCCAGCGGCCTGGATTTTGAAGAGACCTATGTACCCGGTACCGACAGCACTCGCATGTTATTTATGGAAGATAATATGGCCGAGTTTGCCGCCAGTGTGCCCGGTATCTACGTACCCGGAAAACACTGGTCTTATTCCTCCGGTACCACTAATATTTTAACCGGCTACTTAAAGCAAAAGCTTGGCGGTGATCTAGACAGCAGCTATCAATTTGCCTTCGATAAATTATTCACCCCAGCGGGTATGCATTCGGCCGTGTTTGAGCCAGATGCCAGCGGTAGTTTTGTCGGTAGCTCTTACTTGTATATGAACGCCAGGGACTGGGCTAAGTTCGGTCAGCTGTATTTGCAGCGGGGCCAATTAAATGGCCAACAAATTGTACCAGAGGCCTGGGTTGATTTCGTTAAAAAGCCAATCAAGGCGGCGCCGCAGGGACAGTATGGTGGTCAGTTTTGGCTCAATGCCGGTGAGCCTGGTAATCCAAAAAACCGGCTGTATACCGATTGCCCAACCGATATGTATATGGCTTCAGGCCACAACGGCCAGTTTATAGCGATTATTCCTTCTCAGGATATGGTGATAGTGCGCTTGGGCTGGAGCAACGCTAAGCGCTTCGATTTGAATAAACATTTTGCCAGCATTATTGCGGCGGTAGCTAAGTAGTGAGACGTTAGATAGAAAAATGTGAAATGTGAAATGTGAAATGTGAATGTGAGACGGATAATACTGTCTCACGTCTCACGTCTCACGTCTCACGTCTCACGTCTCACGTCCCACCTTATGCTCTCGATTAACGCACAATATCCATTTCTTCGATTAGATTGGTGGCGCCATCTACCTTCTCCATCACCCACAACATATAACGTGAATCGACTGAAATGGCGCGGTTAAGATCGTCGTCATAATCCCAGTCACCGATAATGCTCTCGTACACGCCGTCAAACAATAAGCCTACCAATTCGGCTTTGTTATTTAACGAAGGCGAGCCAGAGTTGCCACCGGTAATATCCAAGGTACTAAGAAAATTCACCGGCACCGAGCCCAGCCATTTTTGCTGGTAGCGGCCATAGTCTTTGGCTTTAATCGCATTCAGCAACTTTTGCGGCGCATCAAACTCTGCATCACCTTTAACATGCTTGGCCGCCAAACCTTCCAGGGTAGTAAAAGGCGTAGCCGTTATGCCATCCTGTGGGCTATAGCCTTTTACCTTGCCGTAGCTAACTCGTAGCGAGCTGTTGGCATCAGCGTAAACCGGCTTACCCAAACTCTTATTGTAAGCAATAACCGCTTCCATAAAGGCGGGGCGCGCTTGTTGTAATTTACCAATACGAGCTTTTTCCTTGGCCTCTTGCGCCATTTCTCCAGGGTATAGGGCGAGGGCCAGTTGAATAAAGGGATCGCTGCTGGCTTTGAAATCCTGAGGCGATTTTTTCATCCAAGCCAAGCGGGCGTCTTTATTACCCAGCGTGGTGGTTTTATGCATCTGCTCTAAGCGTTTGGCCACAACTTGGGCGTTAAAACCGTCGCTCATATCAAAGGCTTTATCAATCGCGTCAATGTGTTCGCTTTTGGGCATGGCGGCATATTTTTCTAAAAAGTGCAGCAACACGGCGGCGTCAACCATGGGCTCATAGCGGCGGTCAATGCGTTCCATGCGCTGGGTGAAGCGGGTCATATCCCGCTGCTGGTAACCGGGCTCGCGCTCGGTATCGGACTTTTGATTCTCGTGCGCCAAGCGCAATAGCTTCTGCGCAGTGGGGAGCATATTGGTCCGTTTGATATAGCCCAGCAGTAAGTCGCGTTCTTGATGTTGCTGGCCCTCTTTAATCAAGGCCTCTAGGTCTTGCATGGCCGCGCCGTATTTGGCTTTACGTTTGCCATTGGCTGCTATCCATTTTTCAAGCTGCGTCTCTAACTGCTTTTTACGCTGCAGCATATCGCCTTTGTTAAAACTGGTGATCATCGAGCCGTAATTTTTTGCGTAGTTGGCCAGGCCAGCAATTAGGCTTTCGTATTTAATGCGGGCATCGCTGCCGCGTGGAGCGACTTGGTTGATGACTTCTATATATTCTTCCCGGTAGCCCTTGGCGGTGGGATAGGCCCAGGTGAAATTATTAATTACTTCATCCGAGGTGCGATAGCGGTTGGTGCGGCCGGGGTAGCCTGCCGCCATCACAAAATCACCCTGTTTTACGCCCTTGGCTGAAACCTTTAGATGGCTTTTGGGTTCGAACGGAACATTGTCTTTGCTGAAGTCGGCGGGCTTGCCGTCTTGGTCGACGTAAGCTCGGTAGTAAGACCAGTCGCCGGTGTGGCGGGGCCACATCCAATTGTCGGTGTCACCGCCGTATTTACCGATGCTGGCAGCGGGTGCGTAAACCAGGCGGACATCGCGAATAGCCAGCTGTTTAATCAGGTAGTATTCCAGGCCGCCGTGAAAGCTATAAACTTCACAGCGGTAACCAGGCTCTTGTTCGCAGGCGGCTACTAGGGCCTTTTCTTTGGCTTCGATCGCTTGGTAGCGCGCTTTGCCACTGAGGTCAGCGGCTAACTCACCGATAATTTTATCGCTAACGTTGTCCAAGGACTCGGTCACGTAAACCCGTGAGCCCGGGGCTGCAGGCAGCTCTTGCTCAAAACTCTTGGCCAAGAAACCCTTGGTGAGTAGGTTGTTATCGGCGCTGCTGTTGTATTGAATGCTGCCGTAAGCACAATGGTGGTTGGTTACCACCAAGCCCTTGGGGCTCACAAATGAAGCGGTACAGCCACCAAGGCTGATAATGGCGTTCATCGGGAATTGAGTTAGGCTGGATATTTTCTTTGCTGGAATTTTCAGGCCCATAGATTTAAGGGTCTTTTTTAATTGCGGCAATTGATGTGGCTGCCACATACCTTCATCGGCTAGGCTGGTTTGGCCAAAGCTCAGGCTCAATATAGCCAGTGCCGACGCGCTAATCATTTTTTTCATAATTATTTCCTTTATTAACCCAGTGAAGTTACCACAGTTGTGCGGCCAACGCCTGCTGACAGGCGTTTAGACGAAGCTTTTGTGGGTTTAGTTGCGAGTTGGACCGTGGCTTGAATTGGACTCAAGCCACGGTCCCTTTGGGCGTTATCTGTTGGGTTTGGAAAGGCGCTGCGCCGTCTTATGCTTTGGTGGTTAATAATTGATTGAAGGGTTGTCGCCGGGGTAAATAACACCGGCAACCAATAGGCTCTCTTCCGAGTCGCACTGCAGACTGTGAATTTGTTTGCGGGGCAGGAAGATCAAGTCGCCGGCGTTAACTTCGGCTTTGCCGTTTTGTGTCCACATATAGCCGTGGCCCGACAAAATAATTAAAGTCTCTTCATAGAGATGGCGGTGCGGCATGGCTTTTGAGGTGGGAATTTCGCCGATGAATTGAGTTGCATGGGTGCAGCCAATGGCCTTGTCGACTAGCAGCTGCCAAAAGCGATTGGCCATAGTATTATTTTGGCTTTTATCAACTTCGACAATGCGCTGCGGCTGGCTGTGATCAAAATTTTGGGGCATAGCGTCGAGCTGCCGATAGTCTTCGTTTTGTGGGCAGACCGATAAGAATAACTTGGCCGGTTTATCGCCGTGGTTGTTGAGCTGTAAAGCTTCACCCGGGCGCACATAAATACCCGCGAGCTGCCGCAACTGGAAATTCTTACCGCTGATGATACATTCAAGCTCACCTTCGGTATGTAGAATAAGCAGGTCGCTGTCGCCAAAGCTGAGTATCGGAGATGTGCCTGGCTCGACGGTAATATGGTATTGGGCTTGGTGCATAGCGCCTATGTCTTTACCAACGGTTTTACGCAGTTTTAAATTACCTAACTCTTGGGCGGTTAACGATTCGACGGTTGAAACAAAACAGCCGCCGTCAACAATAGCTCGACCCTGGGTGTCGGGGCCAACGATGGCAACCTTAATGTTGGCCGGGCTGCTGGGGTCGTCATAGCTATAGTCGTCGTTCAGGTTGTTATGGCTGCCGTCGCAAAAAGGTGGGTTTTTGGTATGTTTGCAGCCACAAAACAAAACTTCCTCGCCTGCTTCTTTGGCCACATAGCGCACCGGTCTAAAGTCGGTGCCGCGATGGCTTTGGTCGCAATAGGGCTGGGTTTTGCTTAAACCGCAGCTGCACCACAGATAAACTTTTTTGGTTTGTAATTCTTCGTAATAGGGCAGGTACTGTGGAATTACCGGGTCAACAATCTTAACGCTCATATCAAAAAAACTCATGGCTGAGGTAAGGCAATAAAAAAAGGGCCCATTCGGGCCCTAACAGGAGTGTTTAGCGTTAACTAAACTTACATAAAGTTGTAAGAAAAACGAATGCCTACGGTGCGAGGTTTTAGCGGGATATAGCTAAAGGCATTGTCTTGGTTTTGATTGATATCTACCGGGCCTTCTTCATCGGTCAAGTTTTTGATGAACACTGTAGCGTTCCATTTTTCAGCCTGTATACCGGCGCTCAGGTTAACCTGGGCGGAGGAGTCGATAACGTGGTAATAGCTGTTGGCGGAGTTGAACTCTGTGGCCGCGCTGCTTTTGTAGTTGGCGTTGACTTGATAGTTTGCCTGCAAGCCAGCGCTTAGCTCATGTTGATAGCGGGCGAAAGCGAAACCAGAGAAGTTAGGTACCTGAGGGATCTCGTTACCTGACTTAGGCTGTGCCGCGCCGCTGCCGGCGGGTCCATCTTCGGTCAATTCAGCGGTGGCAAAGTTACCGCCAAAGCCCAATGTTAGGTTGTCGCTAGGGGCGAAGCTAACATCGAATTCCAAACCTTCAATTTCAGCTGCACCAACGTTGTTGGTATAAGAAAAACCGTTAACCCGGTCTTCGAACTGCATATTGTCCCATTCAACCCGGTACAGAGCTGCGTTCACCCGTAGGGTTCCATCCAGCCAGTCACTTTTAATGCCTAGTTCCCAGTTTTCACTTTCGTCGGCTTCATAGGTAGGTGGAATGTCCGAGGCAATCGGTACGATGGTGGAGTTGCCGCCACCTTGACGGAAGCCTTCACTGCGGGTGATGTACAGCAAGCTGTCTTCGTTGATGCGCCAGCTTAAGTTAAGCTTGGTGGAAAAGTTGCTGTCGCTGCCGCGGCGGTCATTAAATTGTGGCGGGTTGCCACCAAAACCAAAGAAGGGGTGAGTTTCAATCGCGCTCAGCTTTACATCGCTTTCATACCAGCGGATGCCGACGTTGGCTTCTAGGCTGTCGTTAATTTTGTAGTTGGCCTCACTAAAGAAAGCGGTGCTGGTGATCTCTTCCGCATAGTTGCGACCGAAGATGCTGTTGCCGCCATTGGTGAAAAAGTCGTCTTGGTCTGACGACGTTAAGGGGCCTTTAGGACGGCCTTTATCGTCAACCGTAACAACACTTAGATCAAAGTTGAGTTCCTCTTGCTGGTAGAAACCACCGACGACAAAATTGAAGTCGCCGTCGAAGTCGCTGGCAAAGCGAATTTCACTGGATGACAACTCACGCTCTTCTTCTTGAATGGTGACGGCGTTAACCGGCGCATTGAAAAATATTAGAATCGGGGTGGAGTCAAAGGCGTAGTAAAGGTCGCGCTCTAACATGTTATGGGTGGCAGTAATGGTACCAAAGCCGATATCCCAATTTGCGCTAATGCCCCACAAGCTGGACTCTTCATTCCAAGGCGTTAGGCTGTACTCAGCGTTTTGAAAATCACCGCTGGTGGTAATCTCCGGTAATGGTGCGCTGCCTGTGAACGGAGAGGCGGAACCTGGATAGGTGGCGCCGGCCGGGGTGTAGCGGTTGCGGTTATCACTGTCGAGATCTTGAGTGGTATAGCTCAGCAAGACATCAAAATTATCCGTCGGGGTCCAGGCTATATGCAGGCGACCACCAACGGCTTTTTCGTTATTTTGATCTTTAATACCGAGGCGGACATTGTCGATAAAGCCGGAGTAATCATGATTCCAGACTACTGCGCGGGCGGCGAGTGTATCGTCAATAATGGGCAGGTTAAAAGTTACTGCACCGTTAAAGTTATTGTCACCGGCGCCGGCGGTGCTGCTCAACTCGCCTTCAACTTTCAGGCTAATGCCTTCAAAGTCGGGTTTGTTGGTGATCATGCGGATGGTGCCGGCAATGGAGTTGGCGCCGTACAAAGTACCCTGGGGGCCTTTCAATACTTCGACCCGGTCTAAATCGTGTAGTTTAATGTCGAGCTGGTGACCGCCGCCGTTTTGAGTGAAACGGCCGGTAATTACGGCTTCGTCCATGTAGACACCTACGGTGCCACCTAGGTCGGAGTTGAAACCACGTATAACGTAGTCTTTATCACCTGGGCCATCATCTTCAAAATGCAGGCCCGGAACTTGCGCGGCCCACTGGTCAAACTGGGTTGCGCCTAATTGTTCTAGTTGGTCACCGCCTAGTGCGGTAATCGCTTGGGGCAGGTCCTGGGCGCTGGCTGCGCCAATTTTGTTGGCGGTCACAACAACTTCTTCCAGCTGGGCAAAGCTGCTGGCCGATGCCCCTAATAGAGCGCTGGCAATGGCCACGGCTATGGGGTGTTTAATAATTTTTATCATGGCTTACTCTCGTGTTCCAAGGTATTGACGAGAATGTTCGCAATTAGCTTATTTGCGCGTATGGCGAAATTCTATTTATTATATTGGCAATACTTTATGCGTCAGCCAATTGCTGTCAATATTGGATCTTCACGGTAGTAGCCGCAAGTCGCAAATTAGACCATTAAGCCTAATCGGCAAGATCACTTAAGGCAGTGGCGGTCAGGTAGGGGCGGAATAGGTCGATTATCATATGATAACCACTGTTGCAGTAATCATCATCGAGCTCAGTTTCAGCGCGGCTATGTGTTTGATCTACTTCGATGTAATTGATCCAGTTGTCGCTTAATATCCAGCTAATTTTCACCAGCGACTCAAGCGCGCCGTCTTCTAAGCTAGGGCTTAATAGCCCGCCATCACGCAGGGCCCTGAAAAAAATAAACACCTTCTCGGTCCGCTGGGCCCGGTCGACAGAGAATTTGTATTTGAGGTGTTCATCGGCGGCCAATAAAGGAATGAGCTCGCGATAAAAGAAACGATAACGCCAAATCAATAACAGCTGCCGACGGAACATGATCGCCATATGTTCGATGGTCGGGTGCTCGTCGTCGTTAAGCCAGTCGGTTCGAATTTCGGCGGCAATATTGTCGTAGATAGAGTGAATAATAGATTCTTTGTTTTTAAAGTGATAATGCAGGTTGCCCTTGCTGATATTGCAGGCCTCAGCAATTTTATTAGCCGAAACCTTGGCAATTCCCGCTTGATTAAATAATTCAATCGCAGTTTCTAAAATAAGACTTTGGGTTTCTTTGGTGGCCATTGCTCATCACTCGGGGGTTATTGTTACTAAGTATGCCAGCAGTTTGTCAGCTGGGCCACGGACTTTTGGTGGTCTTAGTAGTTAGGTTCATGGGTCTAATTTAAACTTTACACATCAGGGTTTATCTGTCACTTTGTGAAAAATAACAATGATTGGATGTCGCTAAAATAAGGCGGTACCGCAGCCGAGGTATTCTGTGTCAAATAGAGAACAATTTTCATCGGAACTCGCCACCCTATTGACGATGGCGGGCGCTGCCATTGGTTTGGGTAATGTCTGGCGCTTCCCTTATATGATGGGTAGCTATGGTGGCAGTGCTTTTTTACTGGTGTTTTTGCTGTGCTTGGTGTTTTTTGCCATCCCTGCTGTTATGGGGGAGTGGGCCCTGGGCCGGGAAACAAGGCGTGGTCCTATCGGTGCGTTTACTGCCGCCGCCGGCCCCAAGCTCGGGCGGGTGATTGGCTATACCCTAGTATTTACAGTGATTATTGCCAACTCTTATTATTTGGTGATCATTGGCAATGTTTTCTACAGCGCTTATTTCTCAGTAGTGCACGGGTTTACCGAGCAGAGTATTCCGGTATTCCAAGAAAATTTGGCCAATGGCAGCTTGCAATACGCGATTTGTGCCGGCCTGTTGCTAGCGGCACTGCTGGTTATTTATCGCGGCTTGCGCGGTGGCATTGAAATGGTCAGTAAAGTTTTTGTGCCGTTCTTTTTCATCACCATGCTGTACTTAATTTTTGCCGCTTTTCAATTGGATGGGGCTGGCGCAAAAATGTTGGAATTTTTACAGCCTGATTTTAGCCAGGTGGATGGCAAGGTTATCTTTGCCGCAATGGGCCAAGCTTTCTTCTCCATCGGTCTGGGCGGCACCTATACCTTGATTTACGGCAGCTATATGAATAGCCGCTCGTCTTTGCCAAAGCAGGCGGTGTTTGTTGCCTTAAGCGATACCTCGGCGGCCTTGCTGGCGGGTATGTTTATCTTCCCGGTTTGTTTGGTTTTGGGCCTGCAATTGGATGCCGGGCCCAAATTAATATTCGTCACCATGCCGCTGCTATTTGAGCTAATGCCTGGAGGCCAGTGGCTGGGCACCTTCTTTTTATTGTCTTTATCCATGGTTGCGTTTCTATCGGCGATTGCCGCATTGGAGGTCGTCGTCGGTGGCCTCAGTGATGGCGGTGATTTTTCCCTAAGTCGCAAACAGCTGATTGTTATTGTTGGTGTAGTTGAAATGGCGCTGATGTTTGGCCCGGCTATGTGGCCCGATATTATCGGCACTCTGGATTTGATTTTTGGCTCTGGTGCCCAGGTGCTCGGCAGTTGTTTGGCCTTATTGGCTTTGACTTTCGGCCTCAAAAAATCCATTGCACTTAAACAGGTCTTTGGTGACAAGCCCGGTGCTCTAGCGGGTTTCTATTTCTTTTGGATTAACTGGGTAGTGCCTGGGGCGCTGTTGTTGGTCTTGTTGGGTTTTGTCTTTAACGCCATCTCGGGAGAGTAACGGTGCAGAATTTTCGTAAACAATTTCCTATTTTGGAGCACAGCAGCTATATCAACGGTTGTTCTCATGGCGCCTTATCGCTGCCGGTCAAACAGGCGTACCTGGATTATTTACAGTTGCGTGAGCAGCGCGGCGCCGATTGGCAGGCCTGGATGGACAAGCTTGAAGAAGTGCGAGGTTTAATTGCCCAGCTGTTGCATTGCCCGGCGTCGACCTTGGCGATTACCGCTTCGGTATCCGCGGCACTCAATGCACTGGTTAGCGCGCTCCAATTTGATGATGGCCGTAACCGGGTCATATGCACAGATTTGGATTTTCCAACCACGGCGCAAATATGGCATGCCCAGGCCGCACGCGGCGCCAAGGTTGAGCATATTGCTTGTCTGGACGACGGCGGCCTAGACGAGGCTGCCCTGCTAGACAGCTTGGATGAAACCGTTAAGTTAGTGTCCATCCCCCAGGTGTGTTATCGCAACGGCGTGCGTCTGAGCAATGAACAAATTCAGCGCATCAGTCGCAAGGCGCGCGAGGTCGGCGCCTGGGTGGTATTGGATGCCTATCAGGCGGTGGGTACCTTGGATATCAATCCGCAGGCGCTGGGGGTGCAGGTGTTATTGGGTGGTGGGCAAAAGTATCTATTGGCCTCGGCTGGGGTAGGCTTTATGTATGTCGAGGCTGAATTGAACCCGCAGTTGCTGCCTTTACACTCCGGCTGGTTTGCCCAGCAAGATGTGCACGCCATGAAGATCCACGCCAATGATCCGGCCCAAGATGCCCGCCGGTTTGAGGAAGGTACACCCAATGTGCCCAATTTGTATGCGGCGGCGGCGGGTATAAAGCTGGTTTTGGCAACCGGCGTGGAGGCCATAAAGCAGCAGATTGATTCGATTACCGACGCTATTATTGAAGGTTGCGTGCAGCGTGGCTATGCCTTGGCAGCGCCGAATGTTTGTCACGGCGCAATGGTGGCCATTCAGAGTCATGATATGTTTGCCTTGGTTGAAAAGCTGGCCGAACATAAGGTTATTGTCAGCTGTCGGGATGGCAATGTCAGGGTTTCGCCCCATGCCTATAATAACTTGGCTGATGTTGAGCGCTTATTTCAGGGACTGGACGCTAACCCCGAGTTACTGGTTTTAACCTGAATCCTTAGCTTCATCGCGGCCCTTGAACAGATGCTGCTAAAAAAGCGATAATGCCGGCTCCTAAATAGTAATAAACCGGCTCTTTTGTGAATAACGGAGAGTAAGTGGCTAAAACACCCGGCAAGTACCCGGGGTTTTGCTGCGAAGCCAGGCATAGCATCCATGGATTTATTTGAATTTGAACCCGGCCGCGAAGGCTATTACGGGGAGTACGGCGGTTGTTTTCTGCCCGAAATCCTTACCTCTACCATCGAAGAGCTAAAAGCAGCCTTCCAGGACATCAAGCACGATCCTAGTTTTTGGCTAGAGTTTGAGCAGTTGATGCAATCCTATTCCGGTCGCCCGACCCCGGTGAGCCATTTGGCTAACCTATCGGAAAAATTGGGCGGTGCGCAGATTTACGTTAAGCGTGAAGACCTCAACCACACCGGCTCGCACAAAATTAACAATGTGATGGGCCAGGGCTTGCTGTGTAAGCGCTTGGGTAAAAAGCGAGTAATTGCCGAAACCGGTGCCGGTCAACATGGTTTTGCCACGGCCACTATGGCGGCGCGCTTTGGTTTTGATTGCAAAATTTATATGGGTGCCGTCGATGTAGCTCGCCAGCGCCCCAATGTCTTCTGGATGGAAAATCTAGGCGCCGAAGTGATTGCGGTTAAAGATGGCCAGCAAACTTTAAAAGACGCCATTAATGAGTGCCTGCGTGATTGGGTTACCAATATGCACGATACCCATTATGTTTTGGGCACGGCTGCGGGCCCACATCCATTCCCAGAAATGGTCAGCTACTTCCAGTCGATCATTGGTCGCGAAGCGCGCGGTCAAATTCAAACCATTGCCGGTAAACTGCCTGACAAGGTTTTTGCCTGTGTTGGCGGCGGCTCCAATGCGATTGGTTTGTTCCAGGGATTTTTAGACGATAAGCAGGTTGAACTGATCGGTTGCGAGGCCGGTGGCTTGGGCCCCGGCCCCGGCAACCACGCTTCGCGCTTGGCCTATAAAGATGCCAGCGTCGGTGTAGCCCAGGGTTTTAAAACCTATTTCTTACAAAATAGTGACGGCAATATGCTGCACACCAAATCGGTGGCAGCGGGTTTGGACTATATCGGTGTTAACCCAGCCCTGAGTTATTTGTGGGAAGAAAACCGGGTGCGTTTTGAGGCGGTAACCGATGCCGAAGTCATCGAAGCCTTAAAGTTGTGTATGCGCAGCGAAGGTTTGATTCCGGCTCTGGAAAGCTCCCATGCGTTTGCCCAGGCTATAGCGGAAGCGCCAAAAATGAACAAGGACCAGGTTATATTGATCAACCAATCGGGTCGCGGCGATAAAGATATTTTTACCGTTGCCGACGCGCTCGATGACGATCACTGGAAATCATTTATTACCCAGAAGGCGGATGAATATGGCGCTTAAGAATTACATCGAGCAGCGTCAAAAAACCAAAGACCTGCTGTTAATGACCCATGTGGTATGCGGCTACCCCTCGTTTGAAGCCAATTTAAAAGAACTGGAAATTATGGCTGAAGCGGGGGTAGATTTTGTTGAGTTACAATTTCCTTTTTCCGAACCTTCTGCTGATGGCCCGCTATTTGTTAAGGCCAACCAGACTGCGGTTGAGGCGGGGGTAAGCGTCAACGATTGTTTTGAATTCATGGCTAAAGCCAGTGCTCGGTTTGATTTTAAAGTGCTGATGATGGGCTATTACAATACCGTTTTTAAAATGGGTCATGAAATTTTTGTCGACCGTTTAAAGGCGGCCGGTGGCTGCGGTTTTATTGTCCCCGACCTGCCCTTGGAAGAAGCCGGTGAGTTACACGCCTACGCCAAAAGCCAAGACATTGCGCCGATTGTATTAATGACGCCGACCAATACCGACGAGCGTTTACACAAGCTTGCGGCGGCGTCCGATGGCTTTAGCTATGTGGTTGCTCGACGTGGCGTTACCGGCGGCAAAACCGATATGGATAAAGAGGTTGGTGATTTTCTTGATAAATGTCGAGACATTAGCCCGGTACCAATAGGTGTAGGTTTTGGTGTGGCCGCTAAAGAAGATTTAGAGTTTTTGGCCAAGCATGCGGATATGGGTATCATTGGTACTGCCGCTTTGAAGGCTTGGGAAGAGGGCGAAGAAAAAGCCCTGCGCGCTTTTTTTGCCAGCCTCGGTCTGCTGTAAATACTATGGCTAAAACCTTAAAGCAAAAGCTCGGCCTGGAGCCGAACGAGCTACCTAGGCTGGTGCTGTTTGACCTGGATGGAACCCTGGTCGACAGCGCGCTGGACTTGGCTCAAGCAGTCGATGCGACTTTGTTGCAACTGGGTCGCAAGGCTGCGGGTGAGCAGCGGGTGCGGCAATGGGTGGGCAATGGTGCGGAAAAGTTGATGCGCCGAGCCCTGGCCTGGAGTCAGGCCGGCTCGCTGACGGGTGAGGACCTTGAGCTTAAGGCCGGTTCCATCAGCGCGGCCGGTATAAAAATCCCTCTGGCTTTGTTTCTCGATGCTTACAAAAGTAAGCTGGTGGAAAAAACCGTACTCTATCCCGGAGTGAAAGCCTGTTTAGATCTATTTCAGCAGCAGGGCATTAAAATGGCGGTGGTGACCAACAAGCCTCACGCGCTAAGCCTGCCGATCTTGGATGCCTTGGGCATCGCCGAGTATTTTTCTTTAGTTCTAGGCGGAGACTGCCTGGAGCAGAAAAAGCCTGATCCTATGCCGCTGTGTCATGCCATGGATGAGCTAAATATTTCACCCATTGAGACTTTGATGGTTGGTGATTCTAAAACCGATATTGATGCGGCTAAATCTGCTTTAGTGGCGAGTGTGGGTGTTAGCTACGGCTATGACCGCTCCTTGCCGATCCAGCAGTGTGGCGCCGATGTGTTGGTCGATGACTTGGCTGAATTTGCCCGCCAGCTTTTGGCTTAAGGTTGGTTTGTTTGGTAGTGCCCCGCCCAACTTGAGCTCGGTGGCCAAACCGGGGTACACTGCCTGCTTCTTAAACATGATGGAATTCATAACGATGTTGTTATCCGCATTTGATAACTTCTCCCTTCACAGCGGGCGATGGCGAGCCTAGCTTCTTTTTTCTTAGCCCCAGTTCATACTCATAGTTCTTGGCGCTGAGGTCTTCAATTTAAAGTTATGTATAAACTATTTAGCTGCAAGCTAATACGCATCTAGTGCCGTGAAGATTAGATGTTGCGTTAAAGGAAACCATCATGAACCTCGAAACTATGAAACAGCTCGCCACCGAAGGCTATAACCGAGTCGCCGTCACTCGAGAAGTCCTAGCCGATATGGACACGCCCTTATCCAGTTATTTGAAACTGGCCCAGGGTAAATATTCCTATTTATTTGAATCGGTTCAGGGTGGCGAGAAATGGGGCCGCTATTCGATTTTGGGCCTGCCGGCTAAAACTGTGTTGACCGCCAGAGGTGATCTGGTTGAGGTGCGCCGTGACGGTGAGCTACTGGAGTCGCACACAGTCGTCGACCCCTTGGCATTTGTGGAAGAGTTTAAGTCGCGTTACCAAGCGCCTGAGCTGGATGGCCTGCCCATGTTTACCGGTGGTTTAGTCGGCTATTTTGCTTACGACTGCGTCCGCTATGTGGAGCCCAAATTGAAGGCCGGGGTTAATACCGATGTGATTGGCACGCCGGATATTTTGCTGATGGTGTCCGATGAGGTGCTGGTGTTTGATAACCTGGCTGGTAAAATTATTTTTATCGTGCACGCCGAAATTAGCCTTGATGAGCAAAAAAACGAGCAGGCTCTAGCCCGAGCCAAGCAGCGTTTAAATGAATTAGAAGTTCGCTTGCGCGGTGCCACACCCAAAATCGAAGCCATGAGCCTGCAGGCCAGCGGGGCCCAAGAAAAAAACTTTAGCTCCAGCTTTGGCCAGCAAAACTTCCATCAAGCAGTGGCTGATATTAAAGAGTATATTTTGGCTGGCGACGCCATGCAGGTGGTTATCTCCCAGCGTCTATCAATCCCTTTTACCGCCCAGCCGCTTAACCTTTACCGCGCTTTGCGAGTTCTAAACCCTTCGCCCTATATGTATTTTTTGGATTTAGGCGATCACCACGTGGTCGGTTCTAGTCCGGAAATTTTAGCCCGTTTGGAAGATAACGAAGTTACCGTAAGGCCTATCGCTGGCACCCGTCGCCGTGGTCATACCGAGGCCGAAGATTTGGCCCTAGAGCAGGAAATGCTGGCCGACCCCAAGGAAATTGCCGAGCACTTAATGTTGATTGACCTAGGCCGAAACGATGCCGGCAGGGTCTCCCAAATAGGCAGCGTTAAGTTGACCGATAAAATGGTGGTCGAGCGCTATTCCCATGTGATGCACATCACCTCCAATGTCACCGGCCAGCTGCAACCCGGTTTGAGTGCGATGGATGTCTTGCGCGCAGCCCTGCCAGCGGGCACCTTATCAGGCGCACCCAAAATTCGCGCGATGGAAATTATTGACCAGCTAGAGGATGAGAAACGCGGCATTTATGGTGGCGCCGTCGGTTATCTTTCCTGGAATGGCAATATGGATACCGCCATCGCCATTCGCACTGCGGTAATAAAAGACCAGGTCCTTTATGTGCAAGCGGGGGCCGGCGTGGTATCGGACTCCAAGCCGGAGCTGGAATGGAAGGAGACCATGAATAAGGCGAGAGCGATATTTCGCGCCGCCGAAATGGTTCTCTAGCTGTGCACCCATCCAGACTCCAGAAAATGGAATGGCGTTCGCTTAAAGCCCTGCTTACCCGCTCATGGTGAGCCTGTCGAACCATGCCTAGCTGTGCACCCATCCAGACTCCCTAAAAAGCATTTTCATAGCGATATTAATTAGTGCTCATCCAGAAACGGCTGCATAAGATGTTTAAGGTAAGTCGTGAGGCGTAAAAGCACTTGTTTTTAAGCCTATTACGTCTCACGCTTTACGTTTTATCGCCCAGAAACGGAGTTTCTGGATGGGCACTAATTAGCTTGCCGGGGTGTTTTTGTCAGCAGTCTGACCTATGGGCGCCAAACCCTTCATACCTAGCCCCGATTGTGTTTGCACTTTATTGGAGTAGCTTCAATTGCCTTCGGTGGGCATCTACGCCGCAGTTCTTGCGGTTGATCCAATCTTGAAGGAAAGCAACAACAGTATCTTGGTTTTATCTGCGCAGCGGACGTTGGGCTCTGTGTTCGGGGGTGCGGCATTGCGTTGGTGTAACCACCAGCACAGGGAATGGAGGTGCGTTATGGCTGCCGCTTTAAGGATAGAGTTTTCAGATGCGGTCTACTACATCAGTGTAAATCCAAGTTTACCGGCCAGTAGCGCTGGCATCGAGCAAGATGCACGGGCGTTTGCTGATAGTTTGTTCAAAACCTGTCGCCGTTTTCACTGGCGCTGTTATGGCTATTGTTATTTGGCCGGCCAATATCAGCTATTGATTAAAACCCTCGAGCCCAACCTTTACCGCGGCCTGCGTTTTCTTAACACCTTGTTTGGTCGGTACTGTGATGCGGCGATGGCGGGCAACCAGCTCCAGCCTGATCGAATTGTATTGGTTGAACAGGGCCCTTATATATTAGAGCTGGCACGGTATATGGTGCTCAAGCCGGTGCGTGCACATCTGGTCTTGGTACCCGAGCAGTGGCCATGGAGTAGTCATCGCAGCCTCCTGGGCTTGTGTCAGTGCCCCCATTGCATTAATCGTCTGCAGCTATTGTCATTTTTTGGCCGTGATACCCATACCGCAATGCGGCGTTATAAACAATTTGTGATCGAGGGTATTGACCAGGTATCGCCATTGGCCTGTTTAAAACATGAGCTGGTTATGGGTTCGGAGAAATTCCTGCAAGATATTCTGGCGCTAGCTGAATTAGACCTAATGACGGATGATTTGGCGCTTCCTATGAGCCCGGTAACACCGTTGCCACGGCGCTCAGGTTGATGCTCCGTAGTATCTGGGGGCAATAAGGTTGAATGGCATTAGCGCTTGGATAGCCCCCAGCTGGCGTGTACTATGGCAGCCTATTTTATCGGGGCTGGGCCTTAATACTATGATCTTAATGATCGACAACTACGATTCATTTACCTATAACATTGTTCAGTATTTAGGCGAACTGGAGGCAGAGGTTAAGGTGGTTCGTAATGATGAGTGTGACCTCGACGAGATCCGCGCCCTAGCGCCGGAAAAAATCATTATCTCCCCGGGTCCCTGCGCCCCAGATCAAGCGGGTATCTCCCTGGCCACAATCGACGCTTTTAAAGGTGAAATTCCTATTTTAGGCGTCTGCCTAGGGCATCAGAGCATTGGCCAGTATTTCGGCGGTAAAATCGTCCGGGCCAGAGACGTTATGCACGGCAAGACTTCAGCCATTTACCATGATGGTCAGGGAGTCTTTGCTGGTTTGAGCAATCCCCTAGAAGCTACCCGCTATCACTCTCTAGTGGTAGAGCACGAGAGCCTACCCGATTGCTTGGAAGTCACCGCTTGGACTCAGTTTGCCGACGGCAAGATGGATGAAATAATGGGATTACGACATAAGACTTTGGCTCTGGAAGGTGTACAATTCCATCCCGAATCTATTCTCAGTGAATACGGTCATGAAATGCTGCAAAATTTCCTGCAGTGTTAGGGCGCCAATTCTACCTTAGTACTTACCAGTAAGAGCCAGCCTATGAATATCCAAGAAGCTCTTGGTGTTGTTATTGAACGCCAAGATCTATCGGTCGAGCAGATGTCCTCTGTTATGCGCCAGATTATGACCGGCCAAGCCAGTCAGGCACAAATTGGCGGTTTTCTAGTGGCGCTGCGAATGAAATCCGAGAGCATTGATGAGATTACCGGTGCGGTTCAGGTCATGCGTGAGCTGGTATCTGGTGTTGATATCGAAGGCGAGCATCTGGTCGATATTGTTGGCACCGGTGGTGATGGCGCTAATCTGTTTAATGTTTCCACCGCCTCGTCATTTATTGTCGCCGCTGCTGGCGGGCAGGTTGCCAAACATGGGAACCGCAGTGTTTCGAGCTCATCCGGCAGTGCTGATGTACTGGAAGCGGCCGGTGTCCGACTGGATTTGACGTCGGAGCAGGTGGCCAGTTGCAGTCGCGAGGTTGGCGTTGGCTTTATGTTTGCCCCGGCCCACCATAGCGCGATGAAGCACGCCATCGGGCCGAGAAAAGAACTGGCGCAAAGAACTATTTTTAATATTCTAGGCCCTATGACTAACCCGGCGGGTGTGAAGCGTTTGGTTATTGGTGTATTCAACGGTGATTTATGCCGTCCAATAGCCGAGGTGTTAAATCGTTTTGGCGCCGAGCACGTCATGGTGGTGCACGCAAAAGACGGCTTGGATGAAATTAGCTTGGCCAGCTCGACCCAGGTGGCAGAGCTGCATAATGGCCAGATAATAGAGTACCGCCTGAGTCCAGAAGATTTTGGTATTGAAAGTCAAAGCTTGATCGGTTTGAGTGTCGACAGCGCCGAGCAATCATTGGCGCTTATTAAAGATGCACTGGGTAAAAAACATGGTAAATACGCCCAAAAGGCAGCGGATATTCTCGCCTTAAATTCCGGTGCGGCAATTTATGTCAGCGGTGTGGCGAGCTCCCTGGAAGAGGGCGTAGCAATGGCGCAAGACGTTATTGCTTCCGGTTTGGCCGGAGAGAAAATTTCCGAGTTGGCCGAGTTCTGTCGCTGCCTCAGTTAAACAATAGTTAAAACCTAGTGCAATTATTCAGAGCTTTAAAGAGACTACTGTGAAGAAGTATAAAACCACCCATACTGTTTTAGATAAAATTCTTGCCCGCAAGGCGGAAGAGATTAATGAGCGTAGCAAAAAAACCACTATCGCTGGGCTTGAAGCTATAGCTTCGGAGCTACCTCCGGCACGTGGTTTTGTTAAAGCTATTGAAGCAAAAATTGATGCCGGCCAGGCTGCTGTTATTGCGGAAATAAAGAAAGCCTCGCCCAGCAAGGGCCTGATCCGGGAAGATTTTTTCCCGGCTGAACTGGCTCGTAGTTACGAAAAGGGTGGCGCCGCCTGTTTGTCTGTTTTAACCGACGCCGACTTTTTCCAAGGTCATGAAGATTTTTTGAAAGAGGCTCGCAGTGCCTCCAAGCTGCCGGTTATCCGCAAAGATTTTTTGATTGATGAATACCAGGTTTATGAGGCCAAAGCCATTGGCGCCGATTGTATCTTACTGATCGTGGCGGCCTTGGATAAGCCCCAGCTTGATGATCTAAATACCCAGGCCCATGAGTTGGGCATGGATGTTTTGGTCGAGGTGCATAATCAACAGGAGCTAGAGTTGGCGATGGATCTACCGAATCAGTTGGTGGGCATTAATAACAGAAATTTGCATACCTTTGAGGTTTCGTTAGAGAATACTTTTGCTCTGCTCGACCTTATTGGTAGTGATAAAACGGTGATTACTGAAAGCGGCATTGTCACCATTGACGATGTCGCTGCACTGCGCGGTCATAATGTTAACGGCTTCTTAGTGGGCGAAACGTTTATGCGCGCCGAAGACCCAGGTCTTAAGCTAATGGAAATGTTTAATTAGCGCTAACTAGTGCTCATCCAGAAACGGATGCATACGATGTTTAAGGTAAGTCGTGAGACGTAAAAGCACTTTTTTAAGCGTATTACGTCTCACGTTTTATCTCCCAGAAGCGGAGTTTCTGGATGGGCGCTAACTAGTCAATACTAATTGTGACTGAACCGTCACAATTAGCGAGTGCCGTAGACAACCATCGTTTTACCTTTAACGGACACTAGGCCTTGTTCTTCTAAAGTCTTTAAGACGCGGCCAACCATTTCTCTCGAGCAGCCTACAATTCGACCAATTTCTTGACGGGTGATTTTAATTTGCATGCCGTCGGGGTGGGTCATTGCGTCGGGTTGCTCACTCAAATCGAGTAAAGCGCGGGCTACCCGGCCGGTAACATCCAAGAAGGCTAGATCTCCCACCTTGCGGGTGGTATTGCGCAATCGGTGGGCCAGTTGGCGCCCTACCGCGTAAATGAAATTCGGATTGGCTTCGCTGATTTCGCGGAATTTGCTGTAGTTGATCTCGGCAACTTCACATTCGGCTTTGGCTCTAACCCAGGCACTGCGGGAGTCGACATCGTCAAATAGACCCATTTCACCAATAAAATCGCCTTCATTTAAATAGGCGATAATCATTTCCCGGCCTTCGTCATCTTCGATAAGAACGGTAGCTGAGCCTTTGACTATGTAATAAAGAGAGTCGCTATCGTCGCCGGCGTAAATAAGGGTGCTTTTTGCTGGATAGCGGCGGCGATGGCAGTGGCTTAAAAACTCATCGACATGTTCAATATGTACGTTAACTGGGCCTTGGCTCACATGCGCTCCCTAAATGTGGTTCTTAATTATTAGAATAATGAGATCATTATCCCGTTAATTGGTACTAGTAGCTAGTAACCAGTACCAATTATAGATGAAGTGTCTAGCTTATATTTTATAGCTGGCCTTGGTCATCACTTTAGATACCAAGCTCATCAGCCCCTTCACTGGTTTGGGGAAGCGCAGACCGCCTGCGGCAATGGCAAGGTGACTGTGTTCAGCTTCATCCTCCAGCATCTGTTCAACTATGGCTCGGCTCTTGCTGTCTTGCTGCGGCAAGGTCTGCAAATGTTCTTCTAAGTGCTCGCATACTTGATCCTCGACGGCAGCTACAAAACCTAGGCTGAGCCTGTCACCGAGAGCACCGGCGGTGGCGCCCATGCCAAATGACAGCCCATACCAAAGCGGGTTTAACACACTGGTATGGCTGCCCAGTTGTTTGGTTCTTTCTTCACACCAAGCCAGGTGGTCAATTTCTTCGTCCGCGGCGTGCTCCATTTCTGCCCGGATTTTGGGTAACTTGGCTGTCAGTGCCTGGCCTTGATAAAGAGCCTGGGCCATAACTTCGCCGGTGTGGTTAACCCGCATTAAGCCCGCCGCATGTTGTTTTTCCTGCTCGTTTAGATCACTTTCGGATTCAAGCTGAGCCGGCGATGGTCGGCTATGAGCCTCGGTGTCAGGGCTAAGGGTGCGCAAGGCGCGATCAAATTGCACCAGTAGATTATCAAAAGGGCTAAGCTGACGCTGATTGTTGGATGTACTCATAGTAAACTCCGATTCTGCTGCCTAGTTTAGCGCATTTTAGTCAGCGGCAGTATGCTTGGCGTTAATATTCAAGCCTGCCATACCATCGAATTGCAACTAATCGAGTGGAAGTAAATAAAAGGATTGAGGGGATACAGATGATAGATGACTTAACGTCGGTTTTTGATAGCAAGCCGCCATTGGTGATATTGGAGAGTTTTGAGGAAAAGCTGGCCTTAGATCGTTTAATGGAGCAGGCGCGGCGACTAAAGGCGACCGTATATCGTTGGTCGTCTACCGATGGTTTCAGCCGTTTAACGTTTGGTCCACAGCTGGCATTTAGCAGCCAGCTAGAAGAACCTGAGGCGGTTTTACAGCATATAAAAAAGCAGACTCATCCGGCTTTTTTTGTGCTCTGTGATTTTCATCCTTATTTTGATCATAGCGCCAAAGTAATTCGCTTGATTAAAGATATTGTGCTGAATCATTCTGCGGCCGGTCATAGCCTAATTTTTCTTAGCCATAAAATTGAGTTGCCAGCCGAGTTGGTGCGGTATTCCGCCCGGGTGAAATTAACCCCACCTACCGATGCCGAGGTAATGGATATTGTGCGTCAAGAGGCCACGAAGTGGGCGGCCGAGCATTCTGCCAGCAAGGTTAAAGCAGACTCTAAAGCATTGGAGCTGTTGGTTGCCAATGTGCGTGGTTTGAGCCACAGCGAAGTGCGGCGTTTAGTGTTGGGCGCAATCGCCGATGATGGCGCGATAACCGTGGAAGATATTCCGGTACTTAACCGGGCTAAGTTTGCGTTGATGGATTTAGAGGGTGTGCTGAGTTTTGAATTCCGCACCGAGCAGTTCGCCCAGGTTGGCGGTTTGGATAATCTCAAGGCTTGGCTGCGGCAGCGCCAGCAAGCTTTTTTACGCCAGCAAGGTAGTGATAGCCCCAAGGGGGTGATGTTGCTGGGAGTTCAGGGCGGCGGTAAGAGTTTGGCTGCCAAGGCGGTGGCCGGTATGTGGGATTTACCCTTATTACGCCTAGATATGGGCGCGCTCTATAACAAATATTTTGGTGAGACTGAACGCAATTTACGTGAGTCATTACAGCTCGCTGAGAATATGAGTCCCTGTGTTTTGTGGTTAGATGAAATTGAAAAGGGCCTGGCACAGGGGGGCAGTGATAATGGTACTTCGAAGCGGGTATTGGGCACGCTACTAACCTGGATGGCAGAGAGAACCAAGCCGGTATTTATCGTCGCTACTAGCAATGACATTAGTTCGTTGCCGGCGGAGTTGGTACGTAAAGGTCGTTTTGATGAAATATTTTTTGTCGACCTGCCCGACTCGGCGGCGCGGCAGCGAATTTTTAAAATTCATCTCAGCAAGCGTGGCTACGACCATGAATTGCTGCAGTGGCCGGAGTTGCTCAGCCAGAGCGAGGGCTTTACCGGTGCGGAAATAGAGCAGGTGGTGATTTCGGCGGGCTTTGCAATGGGAGCGCAGCGGGGCGGTAAAATACCGCAGGAATTGTTACTGGCAGAGTTGCAATCGACCTGCCCCTTATCGGTAACCATGGCGGAGCAGGTGAGCGCCTTGCAGCAGTGGGCTGAGCAGCGAGCGGTTCCCGCTTAGGTGATTTTTATTTAGCGGCGTCGCCCTGGCCTTTACCGGCTACGGTGACAAAGATAAGTTTAAAGTAGAGGCCGAGGTTCAAGCTAGCAATCATTGCTGCATCTTTAATGGCCAGTTGCTCCGGGGTCGACATATCCAGTCCGCTGACTTGAGATAAGCCAGTGATCCCGGGGCGAACAGCAAAGACATTGTGTAACTGGCGATAACGACTCAGCTCGGTTTGGTTTTCCAGCCCGGGCCTGGGCCCGACCAAACTCATTTCACCTTTTAAGACGTTCCATAATTGGGGTAATTCATCCAATTTTGTCTTGCGCAAAAATGCGCCAATGTTAGTAATGGCCGCTTGATCAACGCTATGGCTGGCAACTGATGCGGTACCAACCGTCATGGTACGAAATTTTAATAAGATGAATTTTTTTTGATGTTTACCTAGCCGCTCTTGTCGAAACAGGGGTGAACCAGTGTCAAACAGTCCAACAATATAGACGGTGATCAACACAGGTAGGCCGAGTATTAGACCGAAAAGAGAAAAAATAAAGTCGAGTGCGCGGATCAAAATAAGCTTCCCTGGTAGGACTCAATAGTAAGTTTAAGGCCATCTTTGCTGCTGTAGGTTGGGCTCCAGCTCAGGCCGGAATAGGCTCGTTGGCGGGCTATACAGAGCGGGCCAAATAAGCTGTTGTAGGCGCTGCGTTTTCTTAGAAGTATGGCGAGTAATAAAAATAACTGGGTAGGGATGGGTAGCTGGAGGTTGGGCTTGTTCATTATCTGTCTTAAATTAAAACTCAGTTCTTTTAAACTGAGGTCTGTCGGGTCGCAGACATTTACGACGCCGGAGCAGTTGTCGCTAATAGAAAACTGAACAAAGCTCAGCAGATTGCCAATATATAAAAAGCTTCGCGGCTGATTTGCCAAGGCAAAGGGTAGCGGAATAGATCGGCTACACAGTTTTAGCAGGCTGAGGAAATTACCCTTCATGCCTTTGCCGTAGATTAACGGCGGCCTAATAATTAATAATTCGGTTTGTTTAAAGTCTAATGTGCTTAGCTGCTGCTCGGCATTGGCTTTAGATAAGGCGTAAGGGTCTGACGGCGATAAGCTGGCAGCCTCAGAAAAAGCCGTACCGGCTAAGCTGTTCTCGCCGTACACCTTGGCCGAGCTAAGGTGAATGAATTTACCTACTTTGGCTTCGATAGCTTGGGCGGCCAAATTTTTTGTCCCTAACACATTAATACAATGTAGTTGCTGGGCGCTGGTGTTGATGTCGGAATTGATGGCGGCGCAGTGGATGACGATATCAATATCTTGTAGCTGGGGCGCCCAGTGGGTGGTTTCATCGATGCTGGGGATGATGATGGCTTTCCAGCCGGTGGCTTGGGTCGATGTTTTATTACGGACCGTGCCGCTTACCTGGTGTCCTTGCAGGCAGAGATAATCACACAAGCTGTGGCCAACAAACCCTGTAGCTCCGGTTACAAGTATATTTGCCATCTACAAGCCTAGGTTGTGAGGTGGGTGTTTAAGCTTAAAAGGAGGCGGCGCCGTTAGCAAATTAATATGCTAACGGCGCCGCAATACTTAGCTTTCTCTTGCAACCGCTCGGTAGCCAATATCCGTGCGGTAAAAGCTACCTTCCCAGCCAACTTTTTCGGCCAGCTTATAGGCTTCTTGCTGAGCTTCGGTGACGCTGTTGCCGAGGCCGGTGGCGCAAAGTACGCGGCCGCCGGAGGTGACAACTTGGCCGTCTTTAAGTGTGGTGCCAGCATGGAAAACTTTGCTGTTGACGGCGGTGTCTAGCTCAAGGCCGTGAATGGCTGCGCCCTTGCCGTAGCTGGCGGGGTAGCCGCCCGCTGCAAGCACCACACCGAGAGCGGCGCGCTCATCCCATTTCGCTTCGCAGCTGTCAAGCTTGCCGTCGATAGCGGCGTTGCACATTTCGACTAGGTCGGATTGCAAGCGCATCAGAATGGGCTGAGTTTCAGGGTCGCCAAAACGGCAGTTGTATTCGATAACCTTAGGTTGGCCGGCAGCATTGATCATTAAGCCGGCATATAAAAAGCCGGTGTAATCATTGCCCTCTGCAGCCATACCCTTAACGGTCGGCTCAATCACCTGCTCCATCACGCGTTGGTGGATTTCCGCGGTTACTACTGGCGCGGGAGAATAGGCTCCCATGCCGCCGGTATTAGGGCCGGTATCGCCATTGCCAACTCGTTTGTGATCCTGGCTGGTGGCCATAGGTAAAATGTTTTTGCCATCGACTATGACGATGAAGCTGGCTTCTTCGCCGTCTAGAAATTCTTCGATCACTACCCGGCAACCGGCTTCACCAAAGGCATTGCCAGACAACATATCTTTAACGGCGTCTTCGGCTTGTTCTAGGGTCTCGGCAACAATCACGCCTTTGCCGGCGGCAAGGCCGTCGGCTTTAACCACGATAGGTGCGCCTTTTTCACGTAGGTAAGCCAGAGCGGGCTCAACCTCAGTGAAATTTTCATAGTCACCGGTGGGGATGTTGTGGCGAGCCAAAAAGTCTTTGGTAAAAGCTTTGGAGCCTTCTAGCTGGGCGGCACCTTGGCTCGGACCAAAACAGCGTAGACCTTGTTCGCTAAAATAATCGACCACACCGTCAACCAAAGGCTGCTCGGGACCAACAATGGTTAAGCCAACGTTGTTTGTTTTAGCGAAGTTCGCCAGTTGTTCAAATTCAGCTACGCCGATATCAACGTTTTCCACCTTGGCTTCAGTGGCGGTACCGGCATTGCCGGGCGCCACAAATACTTTTTCTACATCACTAGACTGGGCCGCTTTCCAAGCCAAAGCATGCTCGCGACCACCAGAACCAATTACCAAAATATTCATGGCAAAAATCTCAAAAATTAGTGTTTTCGGGTGCAAAGTGCGCAAGCACTGTTGTAATTTTGCGCTGGCACCATTCCCCAATAATTTATTAAAGCTTACTTATGCAGGCGGCTAGTCCGCCCTAGCAAGGCGCCTCGACGCACAGGGCGGAAGCGTACATTAGTACGCGACCAACCGAGCATCGAGTTAGCCCGGTAAGGCTAAGTCGACCATAAATAAACAATAAACAAAACTTCAATCCTACAATTAAAGCTTACTTATGCAGGCGGCTAGTCCGCCCTAGCAAGGCGCCTCGACGCACAGGGCGGAAGCGTACATTAGTACGCGACCAACCGAGCATCAAACTAACCCGGTAAGGCTAAGCCGACCATAAACAAACAAAACTTCAATCTTATAATTAAAGCTTACTTATGCAGGCGGCTAGTCCGCCCTAGCAAGGCGCCTCGACGCACAGGGCGGAAGCGTACATTAGTACGCGACCAACCGAGCATCAAACTAGCCCGGTAAGGCTAAGCCGACCATAAACAAACAAAACTTCAATCTTATAATTAAAGCTTACTCATCCAGGCGGCTAGTCCGCCTATAAACAAACAAAACTTCAATCTTATAATTAAAGCTTACTTATGCAGGCGGCTAGTCCGCCCATAAATAAACAAAACTTCGATCCTATAGTTAAAGCTTACTTATGCAGGCGGCTAGTCCGCCCTAGCAAGGCGCCTCGACGCACAGGGCGGAAGCGTACATTAGTACGCGACCAACCGAGCATCGAAGCAACGCCGCTAGGGCGAACTAGACGCCCGCAAAAGAAGCTTTAATGGCGAAAGTGTCGCATCGAGGTAAACACCATGGCCATGCCAGCCGCATCGGCCGCGGCAATGACTTCATCATCACGAATCGATCCGCCGGGCTGAATCACACAGCTGATACCCGCTGCGGCTGCGTTTTCAATGCCGTCCGCAAAGGGGAAGAAGGCGTCGGAAGCCATGCAGCTACCTTTAACTTCTAGGCCGGCATGCTCGGCTTTAATACCGGCAATACGAGCTGAGTTAATACGGCTCATTTGGCCGGCACCAACACCGATGGTTTGTCCAGCTTTGCCATAGACAATCGCGTTGGATTTAACCATCTTGGCGACCTTCCAGGTAAACATAAGGTCGCGAATTTCTTCTTCACTGGGCTGGCGCTTAGTCACAACTTTTAAATCAGCTGTGGTCACCATACCCAGATCGCGGTCTTGCACCAATAGTCCACCGGATACCCGCTTGTAATCAAAGCTGGGTAGGGTTTCACCCCATTGGCCGCATTCTAACAGGCGTACATTTTTCTTTTCTGCGACAGCGGCTCTGGCTGCAGCTGAAATTTGTGGGGCGATAATGACTTCCACAAACTGTTTGGCGCAAATGGCGGAAGCGGTAGCGGCGTCTAGTTCACGGTTAAAGGCGATAATGCCACCAAACGCTGACTCTGGATCAGTGGCAAAGGCCAGCTCGTAGGCCTGGCCGATGTTCCCGGCAATGGCAACACCGCAGGGGTTGGCGTGTTTAACAATAACGCAGGCTGGCTCGTCAAATAACTTAACGGTTTCTAAGGCGGCATCGGTATCGGCAATATTATTATAGGACAACGCCTTACCTTGCAGCTGTTCAGCCGTGGCGATAGTGCCGGGCGCAGGATTTTTTTCAATAAAGAAAGCGCTGTTTTGGTGGGAGTTTTCGCCGTAACGCATATCCTGGGTTTTAGTGAACTGAGAATTAAAGGTGCGCGGGAAATTGTCATTGCCGCCAGGTACCTGTTTGCCAAAGTAGTTGGCAATAGCGCCGTCATAGGCTGCGGTATGCTCATAGGCCTTGATGGCCAAATCAAAACGCGTCGCTTGGCTGGTGGCGCCATTGTTGGCCTGCATCTCAGCGAGAATACCGGCGTAATCACTGGCGTTAACCACGATATTTACAAAGGCGTTGTTCTTGGCTGCGGCACGGACCATGGTGGGGCCACCGATATCGATATTTTCGATAGCGTCTTCCAGGCTGCAATCAGGATTGGCAACGGTTTGCTCAAAGGGGTATAGGTTGACCACAACCATATCAATTGGATCAATGCCATGTTCGGCCATGATCGCATCGTCTTGGCCGCGGCGACCTAGAACGCCACCGTGAACTTTGGGGTGCAGAGTTTTTACTCGGCCGTCCATCATCTCGGGGAAGCCGGTGTAGTCTGAAACCTCGGTCACTTCAATGCCGTTTTCCTGGAGCAGACGGTAAGTTCCTCCAGTGGAAAGCAGGGCTACATTTTGCGCGCGCAGGGCTTGGGCAAATTCAACAATGCCTGATTTATCGGATACGCTAATCAGGGCGCGATTTACCTTGACCAGGCCGTCGTTGTTAGAACTCATAAAGTATTCCTAAATACAAGCTAGAGGACACCTTCAAAAATGCACTTTGGCTGTGATAGCTACGTTGGCGACCTATTCGACCTCTCATGTATTACTCATACATGAGAGGTCTGTGTGCGGTGCTTCCTGGCTGGATGCCCCGGCTCGCTAACAGAAAAACCACTATTTTAAGAGGTGCTCTGAAAAACAATTATCTATTACGGGTAAAATTCAGCGTGTAAATTTTATAGTAGGCCGTACTGCTTCAATTTTTTGCGCAGAGTGCCACGGTTTAAACCTAATACCTGGGCGGCTTTGGTTTGGTTGTGACGAGTATGCTTCATGATCACTTCTAGCATTGGCGCTTCAACCTCAGCCATAACTAGTTCGTAAACGTCGGCAGTGTTCGAGCCTTCCAAGTTGCGGAAGTAGTTTTCCATCGCTTGTTCAACACTGTCACGGAGTGACTGGTTCTGAGCGGTGTCGGTTAGAGCATTGGTGGTGGTGGTAATTTCCGCGACGTTTTCGGTGGCGAATGATTCAACGCTGTTCATGCGGCTTGATCCTCATTGGTCTTGATTTGAATTTGAAAATATTTTTTGATGCTGAGCAACTGAGACTCTGTTTGTTCCAGTTGATTAAATTCTTTGCGGAAGTTCTCAGGCTCGCTATTTTTACTAGCGCTTGGGCTGGAGTTGTTCTGATTTTGCAGATACCAGCCTAAATGCTTGCGAGCAATACGCAGGCCTAAATACTCGCCATAAAAATTATGCAGCGCGGTAACATGCTGCAATAAAATTTGTTCTCTTTGTTCTAATCTGGGCGCGGCGAGGTGCTTGCCGTGGTCCAGAAAATTATTAATTTGTTCAAATAACCAGGGCTGGCCCTGGGCGGCGCGGCCAATCATTACGGCATCGGCGCCGGTGTAATCTAATACTTGCTTGGCCTTGGTGGCGCTATCTATATCGCCATTGGCAATCACCGGTATACGCAGCTGTTGTGCAATTTCGGCAATGGTGTCGTATTCAACTTCGCCTTTAAAGCGGCAGGCGCGGCTGCGGCCGTGTACCGCCAGGGCTTTTATACCGCTGTTCTCGGCAAGCTTGGCAATGCGCAGACCGTTGCGTTGGTCGGTGCTCCAACCGGTGCGAATCTTTAGAGTGACCGGTACGTCCACGGCCTCAACCACGGCAGCGAGAATTTCCGCTACCAGGTTTTCATCCTTTAACAGAGCGGAGCCGGCGGCTTTGTTACACACCTTTTTTGCCGGGCAGCCCATATTAATGTCGACTATTTGGGCTCCGCGCTCGACACATTGCTGTGCTGCTGTCGCTAGCATTTGGGCGTCACCGCCTGCAATCTGTACGGCCCGGGGTTCGGCTTCACCGATATGCAACATACGTTGCTGTGACTTACGGCTGTTCCATAAGCGAGTATCGGAAGTCAGCATTTCCCCAGTTACCATGCCGGCGCCAAATTCCTTGCACAGCCGCCGAAAAGGCAAGTCAGTAACGCCAGCCATGGGCGCCAATAGGGCGCGGCTGTGAATTGAGTAAGGGCCGATTTGAAACACGGGTTTGCTAATCCTGCTGTCTTGCTGCACCAGCTCGAAAGGTGGCTGCCGTTGGGCTTATGCACTAAATCCGAAGATTTTTAGAAGCCGGAAGAAAATGCTGGAAGTAAGCACTTACTATTGGGCTTGGCGGTTAAAAACAATCGCTGCTTGGCTTCTTACTGCTACCTATGGGGTAAACAAGACTGGCAGAAACTTGTGTTTAAGTCGCTAAATTCTTCTCAAAACGAATTTTAGTGGGCTCAAAAAAAGGGGGCTATCATACCCGCAAGCAGGGGGCGGAGGGAAGTAGAAAATGTTCGATTTGCTGTTTTTTTGAGCGTTTTTTGATTTGTCTTATGGCGCGGGTGCTTTTGCCTCGACTTGATAGTTTATCGCGGATTCTCCGGGGTCGAGAATGTTAAGGGAGAGATGGATAGGTTGCTGAATTGGGATGAGTTTTCTGCCGGCGAGCTCCCCAGCCAGGTATTCTTTGGCGGTAAAGTCTCGGCTAGCGACAGTTTTATTGTTTTCGTCACTAAAACTAAGCTGAATATCTGGAAAATTTTGCTGATAAATTGCCGTGTTTAGGATGATCATGTCGACGCTCAAGGCCTCGGCGGTGTCACTGTGGCTACGGACAACTAGGTTGTAGAGCTTAATTTTACTTAAGTCATGTTGTGGCGGCAGGGTGCACTTTAATAGGACGCAGGCTTTGGCGTACCACTGGCGGTAGGGGTCGATACGGTTGTAAGGCTCAAATTTGCTATAGGCAAATTGGGCGCCGATGGTCAGCAAGGCGAGGATACTCGCGAGGCCCCACAACCAGCGCCAGTTGACACCGCTGGTTTGGTATTCAAATTCAACCGGCTCTGGTTCGATGTTTTCCAATAGCTGCTCTTTATTATCGAGTTCTTGGTGGCAGTTATCGTCGTCTGCTAGCGACTCCAGGCTAAGCTCGGCTTCCTCTAGAATCTCGTCGCTCAGTGGTTGTTCTGGGTTGAGCTCATCCTCCTCCTCGGGTAAAGCCTGTTCGGGTTCATCGTCTAGGTCAAGGGAGCTTATATGGTCTTCAAGCCGGTGTTCAGCATCGTACTGGTTGTTGTCCTCATCCGGCTCGAAACCTGGTAGCTGGGTTTCATTGTCGTGCTCGTGTTCCTGCTGCTGCTTATCTTCGTTCTCCAATTCGTTGAGGATATCTTGCGCCCAGGCTTCATCGTCTACCTCGCCAACATGGGGGTTGTCCTCACTTTGAAAGGCTGGTTGCAGTGCTTCAACGTCAGAGTTTTGCTGGTAGGCCGAATCAGCTTGGGGCTCATCATCATTATAGCGCTCTTCGCTTGGTTCAGATGTTTGGCTGGCTTCGATCTCGCTAAATACTTCCTGCTGGTATTGGTCAATGCAGAAATCCTGCTGCTCATCTTGATCCGCCGGGGCCAGTACTTTTGCATCCTCGACCATATGGTCATGGGCCATAAAAACTTGCAAGCAGCTGCCGCAGCGCACCGCGCCCTTGGCGGTTTGTAGTTGCGCGCTGGTTATTTTAAACGCAGTCGCGCACTGGGGGCAGCGGGTAACAGTCTCGGTCATGGGGGCGGGTCATTGTCCTTGTTCTGGCGAAAATCGAGCGCAATGTGAACGGTTATGGCAGCACTGATTGGCGATTTTATTGATTCAGTGTAACCGGCCTTGTTGTCTAGGCCAAATCACGTTTGCGAGCCGACAGACAGACCCACTCATCCTTCTGCATAACCGGATCAAAATCAAACCAGGGGCGGTAGTGCGACATCACGGTTTCAGCTTGAGCGTGTAATATTCCAGATAAGCATAGCAGGCCTCCGACCTTGGTATGCTCGCTTAAGCTGGGTGCCAGCTCTGCTAGAGGCCCGGCCAAAATATTAGCCACGGTAATGTCGGCTTGATAGTCTGGGCATTTATTAGGTAGGTATACCGGTATTCTGTCGGCTTCTAGGCCATTGCGCTTAGCGTTTTCTGCGGTGGCCAATAAGGCCTGCGGGTCTATGTCGACACCAATGGTCTTATCGCAGCCCAGTAATAATGCACCGATAGCGAGAATGCCGGAACCACAGCCATAGTCCATTAAATAGGTGTCATTCAGGTTCTGTCGGGCCAGCCACTGCAGGCATAAAAACGTGGTTGGGTGAGTGCCGGTGCCAAAGGCTAGGCCGGGGTCTAGCATTAAATTTACTGACTCGGGCTCAGGCGGCTCAAGCCAGCTGGGACAAATCCAAAAATGCTCGCCACATTGAATGGGGTGGTAGTTTTTCATCCACTCCCTTTCCCAATCTTTGTCTTCAAGCTGCTCCCAGCGATGATTGGGTTGCTGGCTCAGCTGTTGGAATATTTCTTGGCTGATGGCCTGGGTATCAACTTCAGCATCGTATAGCCCAGTAATGCAGGTTTGGTTCCATAATGGCGTCTCACCGAGGGCAGGTTCCAGGATGGGTTGGTCTGCATTATCCTGCAATGTCACCGAAACTGCCCCGGTGACCAATAATAAGTCTTCGATTTTGGGAGCTAGTTCCCGATTTGAATCAATTTTTAGTTGCAGCCAGGGCATAGGTTTATAAACTCGTAGGTGAAGGCACGGTGGATTATAAAAGGGGCCAGGGTCTCAATACAATCAAAGGTTGGATGCTATTTATGAGTGAGCAGGCGGATAAGCGACAAACCCCACGCACAAACATATTGTGCCGGGTGAAAATCGTCCATCACAGTTTTGGTGAAAAGGTGGTCAATACCCGGGATATGTCTGACCAGGGTCTATTTATATTGCTCGACCCCGCCATTTTACCCAGTGTAGGAACGGTCATTAAAGGCCAGGTTTTAGGTATGAAAGAAGAGCCTCAGCTGCTTGATTTACGCATTGTTCGCTGTGAAGAATATGGCGCGGGTTTTGAGTTTGTAGCGGCTGGCTAGTCTGGGCGACTAACAAGTCGACGGCGATTAGGCTAGTATCAACCGCTAAAGCGGCTTGTTGTCGCTATTGGAGTGTGTTTTGAGCCATAGTTTTGAATTAAATGTAGAGGCGCAATATTTGTCCCCCGATCTCCCCAAGATACCGCCTGAACTGTTAGAGAAAAGCCGCCCTAAACAACAGCGAGCTATCTTCACCTACGAACGAATTCTGAGTTCTGCTGCTGAGTTATTGGAAGAGGTGGGGGTGGAGCGCATTTCTACTAATCTGATTGCCCAGCGTGCTGAAGTTACCGTTCCCGCGGTATATCGATATTTTTCCAACAAGTTTGCGGTGTTGTTTACCCTCGGCGCTAGGTTGATGGATAAACAGAATGAGGTTTTGTTGCGCTGGCATGAAAGTTATTTCACCCCTGGCGATAACAATATGTTGATTGGTCGGTTTGAGGAGGTGATTCGCGATACCTTCGAGGTTACCCGACAGCAGCAAGCCGGCTTGCAGATTTTATTGGCCATGCGAGTGGTGCCGGTGCTGCAAGAGGTAAGGCTGCAGTCCCATAAAACCATGGCGAATTGGATGGTGGGGCGATGGCAGGAACATATACATATACCCGATCCACAAAAGCTAGCCTTGCAAGGGCGTTTGGCCATGGAGATCTCGACCGCTGCAGTAGAGATGGCCCTGGAAGACCCGGATATGCCAGCCGAGCTTGCCATTACCGAGGCCGCCCGGGCGCTAAGGCTGTACTGGCGTGAAGTTATGTACGACCTTGATCACCCATCGGTGCAGTAGCTAATTTACGGTGAGCGTTAAACTCTCGCTTGAATTGCTGCGAGGCATCGGAAGTTTTGCCTACAGGACGTAGGTAAGGGACGATAGCAGGAGCGGAAGTTTTGCCTACAGGACGTAGGTAAGGAGTTTGCTTTGCTTAGGGCCGACTGGGTGGTTTGTATTGTAGCCAGTCAGGGCGCGTTTTAGCAGATCAGTGTTGACGGCGTTTTTAGGCGAGGACTGTTTGAGCGTAGCGAGTTCCGCAGCCGCCGCCAATACTGAGCGGCGTGCGACCGGCAGCAATATAAACCACCCTGGCGGCCCGGATTTTTACCCCTAGCTTTACATTCTCTGATTCTTTTACGGCTTAGCTCTGGCGTTTTATTTTCCAGACACGCCGGTGAATCCATCCCTGGAGGCTTCACGTCGACTCCTGTCTCCTAGAGTCCGGAAAACAAAACCCCAGATCTAAGCCATCATCGCGGCAGGTTCTAGGCATCAACCTACTCTATGAGTGCCTGCATTATTAGGGGCGGCGGGGTGGTTTGTATTGCAGCCAGTCAGGGCGCGTTTTAGCAGATCAGTGTTGACGGCGTTTTTAGGCGAGGACTGTTTGAGCGTAGCGAGTTCCGCAGCAGCCGCCAATACTGAGCGGCGTGCGACCGGCAGCAATATAAACCACCCTGGCGGCCCGGATTTTTACCCCTAGCTTTAAATTCTCTGATTCTTTTACGGCTTAGCTCTGGCGTTTTATTTTCCAGACACGCCGGTGAATACTTGACTCAAGCCATCCGGGCTTTCGGTCTTCGACCAAGCCCAAATTCCCTCCGGGGGAATTGGTCCCTGGAGGCTTCACGTCGACTCCTGTCTCCTAGAGTCCGGAAAACAAAACCCCAGATCTAAGCCATCATCGCGGCAGGTTCTAGGCATCAACCTACTCTATGAGTGCCTGCATTATTAGGGGCGGCGGGGTGGTTTGTATTGTAGCCAGTCAGGGCGCGTTTTAGCAGATCAGTGTTGGCGGCGTTTTTAGGCGAGGACTGTTTGAGCGTAGCGAGTTCCGCAGCAGCCGCCAATACTGAGCGGCGTGCGACCGGCAGCAATATAAACCACCCTGGCGGCCCGGGTTGTAAGCACTGACTTTGCCCTTTTATGTTAACGGGACAGCACAAGTTATATCCGCTGCAATAAAAAAGGCTAGCGGCCTTTGAAAACTGGCGCTCGGCGCTCAATTCTCGCCCCAAACCCCTCCATAAAATCGTCAGATTTCATCAGAGCATTGAGCGCTTCATTCTCCAAGTCCAGAGCCCGAGTGAGTGCCTCGATTTGAGGTAGGTGAGTAATACGCTTCATCTGGCGAATGGCCAGGCCGGCACCGTTTGGCGGTATTAATTGCAGTGCTTTTTCGCGGGCATAAGACATCAGCTCATGGTGGGCAACCACCTTGTTTGCCAGGCCTAAATCTACCGCCTGCTCGGGCTGAATTTTTTCGCCGTAGAACATAATTTCCTTAGCTTTTTGAAACCCCAGTAAGCGCGGCAAAAGAAAGGTGGAGCCCAGTTCCGCCGAAATACCGAGTTTGGCAAATGGCAATTGAATCCAGGCATGCTCGGACAGATACACCTGGTCAGCGCCGGCCAGCACAAAGGTAAATCCTCCGCCAATGGCCAAGCCGTTAATGGCGGCAATAATGGGTTTGTCACACTGAAATAGTTTTAAAGTTACTTTTTTCTGGGCGATATCGCTCAGGTCAATTTGCTGCATAACGTCATCGGCTAAACCTTCGAATGCGTCCGGACTAAAATAGCCGCCGCTGCTAAAGGCTTGCTTGGCGGGGTCATTCGACTTGGGGTTTTTAGCGCCGGTAATGATAAGCGCATGGGCCGTTTCGTCTTGTTCAAAGTGATCCACCGCCCAATACATTTCTAAAAAAGAAACCGGGCTAAGGGCATTTTTACGTGCCGGGGTGTTTAACGTCAGGGTAACTATCCCGGCATCATCTTTTTGATAGAGGATGTCTTTAAAATCTTCAGTCTTCATTGCCTTTCCCATTTTATCTGGTTTTATATTGCGCTAGTGCAATTGTTTGTTAATCCCACTTCGGCTCACGCTTTTCAAAAAAAGCGGTAATACCTTCTTTGGCATCGGCGCTTTGTAGGCAGGCGTCTATTTGGGTGCGTAAAAAAGGCAGCGCTTGATCAAAGTCCATCGTGTCCTGTTGCACAAAAGCCGCCAGCCCCATGCTCATAGAGCCGGGCGCCAAACTGGCCAGTTCGGTGGCAAGACTGTCAACGTGATTTACTAGTGACTCAGCCGGCACCGCCTCATTAATTAGGCCCCATTTTTCGGCTTGGGCGGTAGTAATTGAATTGCCGCGCATTATAAAATCCAACGCGGCGCGTTGCGGCATTACCCGAAATAAACCCCCCATAACCATAAAGGGCCAGATGCCGCGCTTGATTTCCGGCGCCGAAAATTTCACTCCTTCGGCGGCAATGGCGTGGGTAACGTTACAAAGGAATAATAGCGCGCCGGCAAACAGGTTGCCCTGCACACAGGCAATGCTGGGTTTGTTAAGGTGGCGAAAGCGCAGGGCGATATCATCGTTGCCGCCACGAACCGGAACGGTGGAGGTGGTTGCCACTTTCTTGCCGCTCATCATGGATAAGTCGCCACCGGCACAAAAGACATCGCCGTTGGCTGCCAGTACTACCACGCGAATATCCCTTTGCTGTTTGGCGTAATCTAGGGCGTAAATAATCTCCGCCGCCATCGCCGCGTTGATGGCATTTTTGCGCTTCGGCCGATTGAGGCGAATGGTCAGGATATGATCCTTGATCTCTAGCTCAACCGCTTCGAAAATAAGGCCTTCGAGGGATAATATTTCTTCAGTCATTGTTCTTTACTCTTTAGAGAATTATTTGGCCAGGTGCTTGACCAGCGACGCGGGAACCTCAATGGTCTTGGCGCGCAGGTATTCGCCCATAGATTTTGCCTGTGGATCCATGCGTACTGATGAGGCAACGCCTTCACCCAAAATACCTTTGATAAAGAAATTCAGGGAGTGGATGTTGGCCAGCTCGTAGCGAATTACTTCTAGCTCGGCCGTTTCTGGCATCAAGGCTTTCAATCGATCAACTGTTAAAAATCCGTGCAAAAAACCGTAGGCCTCGGCGCTGGTCGCCCAGACGCCAACATTGGCGCAGCCGCCTTTGTCGCCGGAGCGGGTGCCAAACAAACGCCCGAAAGCAATGCTAACCATATCATCTGGGCTTGTGGCTGACGGTGCGGCGGCTACTGTGGCCGGTACGACTTGATGGTTAACCGCGGCTAGCTTGAGTTGATTGGTCGGCGTCACTTCGATCACCTGATCATCAATGTATACTCGCTCGGTAATATATTGGCTGGCTACCAGGGTAGGCCAGTAGACCAGAAAGCTTTCGCCGTTGCCAATGGGATTCATCGGGCCAAAACCGGGAATGTTGGCCAGGGCGATTTCGATGAGTTTGGCGTTAAAAAGACGGCCGACTAAATCTTTATCGCTGGATTTTGCAACAACTCGCAAGCGGGCGAAGGCTTCTTCGTTACTTTGTGGGTTTTCTTTATCGCTGCGAATCAATTCAACCGAGACATCGTCAAACTGTTCTTGGCCGCCGATGTTATTAAAAAAGGTATCGGTTAATATTTTGGCCTTGGCGTCGATATCCAGGCCGGTGATCATGGCCTCAAAGCCGTTTCTAAAACCGCCCAAGGTATTGATGCACACCTTGTGGCTTGGCGGTGGACAAGAACCCTTGCAGCCGCTGACATAGACGCGATCGTCACCGACCTGGTCAATGCTTAAGGTATCGAAGTGGCCAATGACATCGGGGTTTTTATAAGCTGGGTCGCCGATCTCGTACAAGAGCTGCGATTTAACCGTGCCGACAGAAACCAAACCGGCCGTGCCCGGGTGCTTGGTCACGGTGAAGTTACCGTTGGCTTCGATTTCGGCAATGGGATAGCCAGGGTTATCGAAGCTGGGTACTTCCTGAAAGAAAGAATAGTTACCACCGGTAGCCTGCTGGCCACATTCGATCACATGGCCGGCGGCCAAAGCACCGGCCAGGGCATCGTAATCACTGCGCTGCCAATTAAATTTCCAGGCCGCAGGGCCTATCACTACAGCGGCGTCGGTCACCCGTGGGCAAACGACCACATCGGCGCCCTGGTCGAGGGCCTCTTTAATACCCCAGGCACCTAGGTAGGCGTTAGAGGTTAAAATATGATTGCTGTTGTCGGCCAGCTTGGCGCCGGTATCCATATTAACAAAGGCCTCACCTTTGGCCTGTAAATCCTGCATGCGCGGCGCTAAATCATCACCGTCGATATAGGCAACCTTGACCTCAAGCCCCAGTTCGGTGGCAATTTCTTTGATGGCGGCGGCCATGGCGGAGGGGTTGAGGCCACCGGCGTTGCTGACTATTTTGATATTTTTTTCGATGCACGGCTGCAGCACTTGTTTGACCTGTTTCAAAAAAGTGCCGACGTAGCCCCCTGTGCTGTCTCCTTGAGAGCTGCGTTTCATTTTTTGGCCATACAAAATGGCCATGGTCAGCTCGGCTAGGTAGTCGCCGGTGAGCACATCAATCGGACCGCCTTCGACCATCTCTTTGGCGGCCGATAATTTGTCGCCGTAAAAACCACTGCAATTGGCAATTTTGATTACATCTGTCATCGCTCTATCCTCTTAGTTCTAGCGTGGGTTTTACTCACCTTCAACAACGGCCAGTAGCTGTTTGGACTTTACCTGTTGGCCGGCGGTGCAGTTGATTGCGGTTACCGTGCCGCTGATGCCCGCCTTGAGTGGGTGCTCCATCTTCATGGCTTCCAGTACCACCAAGGTTTGCCCCGCTTCGACGTTATCGCCTTCATTGACCAGCACCTCGACAATAGCACCATCCATCGATGCCTTGACCTGGCCGCTGCCAGCACCGCCCGCTGCAGCTGCAGGCTGGTGGGTTATGTCGTCGATAATAAAGTGACCGGTGCCATCATCTAGGTACAGGGTGTTGGCGTCGAAGGCAAAGTTCAGGCTTTCACGCACACCGTTTTCAATAAGTACACAATGCTTGTCAGTCCGAGACACAAACTCCAGTGCGGTGGTATTTTCAGCAATGGTAATTTCAAAATGATGTTCGTTTTCAGTTAAGGTTACGGCGCTGGCCTGGCCATCAAATTCTAGCTTGTAGGTATAGCTTTGGGCGACGGAGCGACTCCAATGGAAGTTTTTATCCTGGCCGGCTTCAATGCCACGCTGAAAATACAGCAGGGCGGCTTTGGCCAGAGTAGCGTCGGACGGCTGCTTTTGATCCATGCTGGGGTCATCGCTAAAGTGCTGCTCGATAAACGCCGTGGTGGCTTCGCCAGCGCCAAATACTGGGTGTCGCAAAACGTTTTGCAGAAATAGTTTATTGTTGTTCATGCCCAGCAACTGGGTGTCTTGCACCGCCGAGGCTAGACGGCGAATCGCTTCGGCGCGGTTGTCACCGTAGGCGATTACTTTGGCAATCATTGGATCATAAAAGGGGCTAACCTGCTGCCCAGTTTGAATGCCGTGGTCCATGCGGATGCCCGCCCGTTGAGGGAAGTTCCACAGCCGTATTTTACCCGTTTGCGGCATAAAATTATTGCGTGGGTCTTCGGCGTAAAGGCGTACCTCTACCGCATGACCTGTCAGCTCGACCTGGTCTTGCTGCAGCGGTAGCGTCTCGCCAGCGGCGACTTTTAATTGCCAGGCAACCAAGTCCAAGCCGGTGATCAATTCCGTCACCGGGTGCTCTACCTGCAAGCGGGTGTTCATTTCCAGGAAGTAGAAGTTTTTGTCGGCATCTACCAGAAATTCAACCGTACCGGCGCCGCGATAATTACAGGACTTGGCGGCGTTAACGGCGGCCTCGCCCATGCGTTGGCGCAATGCTTCATCTACAAAAGGCGAGGGTGCTTCTTCCACTACTTTTTGATGGCGGCGCTGGATCGAGCAATCGCGCTCGCCTAAGTACACCGCATTGCCGTGTTCGTCGGCAAATACTTGAATTTCAATATGACGCGGTTCGATCACTGCCCGTTCTAAAATCAGCTCACCACTGCCAAAGGCACTTTCGGCTTCAGAGCGCGCGGTACGAATTTGTTCGGCCAGTTCGCTTTGCTTAAAGACCAAGCGCATACCGCGGCCGCCACCACCGGCAGAGGCTTTAACCATCAAGGGAAAGCCAATGCCCTCGGCTTTAGATAGCAGCACCTGATCGGACTGATCGGCGTCTTGGTAACCGGGAATACAAGGCACGCCCGCTTCAATCATGGCGATCTTCGACAAACGTTTACTGCCCATCAAATTGATGGCTTCAGCACGCGGACCGATAAAGACAATACCCGCCGTTTCACAAGCTTTAGAAAAGTCCGCATTTTCCGACAGAAAACCGTAGCCCGGATGAATCGCATCGGCGCCAGTTTGCTTGGCCGCGGCCAAGATTTTATCAGCAACCAGATAAGATTCACCAACGGCGGCAGCGCCAATGCAAACGGCCTGATCGGCTTCGCTAACATGCAGGGCGCCGGCATCGGCTTCACTGTAGACGGCAACGGTGCGGTAACCTAGGTCGCGGGCCGTGCGTATCACTCGCACCGCAATTTCACCCCGGTTGGCGATCAATATTTTAGTTATCTTGCTCATTGTTATTTCCTGATATTTTGTAACTATTCAGTCGTGAGTTGAGTAGTTAGAATTTTTTGGCCGGGAGAATTAAAGACGTCCAACACCAAAGGTATTGCTGTTGACTTCGCGCTCATCGCCTTCGCGACACACACTCAGGGCAAAAGCCACCACGGCGCGGGTGTCGGCCGGGTCAATCATGCCGTCGTCCCAAACCCGTGCGGTATTGGCCAGTGCATTGGATTTGGCCTCCATGGTGTCAACTGTATCTTTTTCCATGGCGTCAACCATGCCGCGCATATCATCGGTCATTTCGGCGCCGGAGCGGGCAATTTTTGATTCGGCTACCTGGCGTAAAACACTACCCGCTTGAGCCGGGCCCATTACCGATACCACACTGCGTGGCCAGGCGAACAGAAAACGTGGGTCCATGCCGCGGCCTGCCATGGCATAGTTACCGGCACCGTAAGAGCCACCGACAATGATGGATATTTTCGGTACGGTGCAATTGCTGACCGCCTGAATAAATTTGGCGCCATGTTTAATGATGCCCGCCTGTTCAGGCTCAGTACCGACCAAAAAACCGGTGGTATTGGTTAAAAATAATAATGGCGTGCCCGACTGTTCGCACAGCTGAATAAATTGCCCAGCCTTAACCGCACCCTTGGCGGTAATTGGGCTGTTATTGCCAATCACGCCGCAGGGCTGACCTTCGATATCCATATGGCCACACAGGGTGCCGCTATCGAATTCACCTTTAAATTCCAAAAAGTCAGAGCCGTCGGCGATACGAGCAATCACCTCGCGCATATCGAATGGCGTCTTAGGGTCTTCTGGTACTATGCCGCGCAATTCTTCGGCGGCGTAGAGGGGTTGCTGGAAAGAAGTTTCGGCTACTAGCGGCTGCTTTTTATTCCAGCCCAGCTTTTGCATTACCTCACGGGCAATGCGAATACCGTCGGCGTCGTTCTCGGCTAAATAGTCGTTGGTGCCGGCGATTTCACTGTGCATCTCGGCGCCACCTAGCGCCTCATCGGTGGCGATCTCGCCGGTGGCGGCTTTCAATAAGGGCGGGCCGGCCAAATACATGGTGGACTGCTTACGCACCAGAATTAGATAATCGGATAGGGTTGGCTGGTAAGCTCCGCCCGCCGTCGCGCTGCCGTGAACCACGGTAATTTGTGGAATGCCCGCCGCCGATAAACGACACTGCTGGGCAAATCCCGAGCCTGACTCGCCGAAGAAATCGCCGATCAACTTCAGGTTGCCGCCGCCACTTTGCGCCAAGGTGACCATCGGTAGTTTGTTCTCTAGCGCCAGCTTAGTGGTGCGTGAACGCTTCTTGCCGCCCAGTGGAGTAATGCTGCCGCCCTTGGTGAGGTAATCATCGATCGACACCACACAGCGAGCTCCGGCGATATAACCGATACCGGTAATGCAGCTGCCGCCCGCGCCGGAACCATCGGTGTCTTCCTCTTGCATATAACCGCATAGGGTCGACAATTCTAAAAACGGCGAGCCGGCATCCATTAGCAGGCTTAAGCGCTCGCGCGGCGAGATAAAACCTTTCTTTAGGTAGCGTGGTGCTTTGGCCTGCGCTGTATCAATCACCCGGCGCTCGATGCCGCGAAATTCATCTACCGCTGCCGTCATCACTTTTGCGTTGTTTTGATACGCATCGGACTGGGTGTCCAGCTGAGATTCGATAACCGCCATAATTTGTTCCTGTAATCGTAGCTCTTAAATTAGTTTAAGATCTTTTAAATAATGTAGGCGACGTTTTTCAGCCGCAGGGCCGGTTATCTTTTTGGGAATGTGCCCATTTTTTTACAGATAATACCCAGCATCACTTCGTCGGCGCCGCCGCCAATAGAAGCCAGGCGTTGATCGCGATAAGCGCGGGAAACCGGGTTGTCCCACATAAAGCCCATGCCGCCCCAATATTGCAGGCAGCTGTCGGTTACTTCACGTACCAATCGACCCGCTTTGAGTTTTGCCATGGACGCCTTAAGTGTTACGTCGACGCCATTGATGTAGCCGTCGACAGCGTCATAGGTCAGCGCACGCAGTGCTTCAACTTCGGTTTGCAGTTCAGCCAGGCGGAAGTGAATAACCTGCTGGTCGAGTAGTGGTTTGCCAAAAGCGATGCGCTCGCGGGTGTAGTTGATGGTGCTGTCAATACAATGCTCCATCGCCTTGAGTGCGCCGGCCGCACAATAAAGCCGCTCTTCCTGGAACTGCTTCATTTGGTAGGTAAAGCCCATGCCCTCTTCGCCGATTAGGTTTTTCTGCGGTACCCGCACATCGTCAAAGAATATTTGTGCGGTGTCGGAGGAGCGCATGCCCAACTTGTCCAGTTTTTCTGAGAAGGAGATGCCGGGAGTATTGGTCGGTACCACGATCAGGGATTTACTCACATGCGGGTTGTCGCCGCCGGTATTGGCCAGCAAGCATAAATAGTCTGCCTGAGTGGCATTGGTGATCCACATTTTGGTGCCGTTGATGATGTAGTCATCGCCATCCTTAACCGCGTTGGTTTTAATATTGGCAACGTCTGAGCCGGCGTGCGGCTCGCTGACCGCGATAGAGCAGACCGCGTCACCGGCAATCGCCTTGCTGAGAAACTCTTGCTTAATATAATCGCTGCCAAAATTTGCCATAGCCGGGGTCGACATATCTGTTTGCACGCCGATGGCCATCGATACGCCGCCGCTGGCAATGCGCCCCAGCTCTTCGGTGAAAACCATTTGATAGCTGTAATCCAAACCCATACCCCCATACTCAGTGGGTTTGTGAATACCTAGCAGACCTAAGTCACCCATTTTTTTAAAGAGTTCATGGGCGGGAAATATGCCGTCTTTTTCCCACTGATCACAATAGGGGTTGATCTCTTTATCAATAAACTGGGCAATGGTATTGCGTATCGCTTGGTGCTCTTCGGTAAAATTCATGGTATTTCTCTTGTTATGTATGGTGGCTTTATTTAACGGCCTGTTAAAAGCGAATTATTGAAAAATGCTGCCTTCAGCACCGATGGTCACTACCTTTTGAAAGGCCGGGCGGGCGCGCATGCGATTCAAATAATCCCGTACCTGAGGCTTGTAACGTTCATCAATTTTTAGCGCTTCGCCGAGGTGCAGGGCGTAAGCAATGGCGATATCGGCCACGGTGAAACGATTGTCGACCAGGTATTCGCGACCATCGGCCAGGTGGTTATTTAAGCGGCGCAAGCGGGCGTGAAACCACTTGGCGTAATCGGTCGCGGCCTCACCTAGGCCGCGCTCTGGTGGCTCTTGCAAGGTGTAGCGGATGTATACGGTCTGGGGAAAGGTCAGGGTGGCGTCGCTGTGAAACAGCCAGTTGAGATAATCGCCATACTCCGGGTGGCCGGGCTTAAGACCAAACTCGTGTTTGCCATAATGTTCCACTAAATATAGAGGAATACCGGATGACTCGGTCATATGAGTCTCGCCGTCAATCATATAGGGAATGGTACCTAGTTCATTGACCTGGAGAAATTCGGGCTGGGTAAACCGGGGCGGAAAGGGCATAACTTCCAGCTCGTAGTCTAGGTCCATTTCTTCCAGGGCCCAGAGTGCACGTAGGGAGCGGGCGTTGTGGCAGTGCCAAAGTTTGATGGTCATAAGGTTTAAACTCGGTATTGGCGCGAGGCTGGGTCGCGCATGATTTCACGGTTATCAATTAGCGTGCGCGATGCGGGAGCGCGGTCGATAAGGCAGTGTAAGCCAATGGCAGCTTGGCGCCCTTTTATGGGTGCCATTCGTATAGGAATTGGTGCCAATGCGGTGTCGAAGCAATGGCTGGGGCTGGCAGGCTGGTCAAATTATATTGACCAGCAGGCTTTAGCGCTGACGGTGCTCTAGCGGGGATATGCCATGCCAGGATTTAAACGCGGCCGAGAAAGACCCCTGATCGCTGTAGCCGAGCAGAAAGGCAATTTCAGTTATGGTCAGGCGCTCATCGGCCAGGTAGCGCTGCGCTAAATCGGCGCGTAGCTGCTGTAACACCTGTAAAAATTGGGTGTCGCGCTCGGACAAGCGTCGCTGCAGGGTGCGGCGTGACAGGTTCAGTAGCTCGGCCACTCGATCAATATTGACTTCCCCCTGTGGCAGCAACCGCAGCAGGGTCTGGCGCAATTGATTGAGGAATACATCGCGTGGTTCACCGTCGCTAAAGAGGTGGTCCAGCGGGCGTGCGAGGGTGGAATTTAGTTCGCCGTTAAGGCGGGTCAGTGGGTAATCTAGGCTGTCGCGCGCAAAATAGAGGCAGCTGACGGGCTGATCGAAATACAGTTTGTCGCCAAAGATGGTGCGTAACAGGGTTAGGTCAGCCGGCTCACTATAGCTAAAGTGGGCCTGCTTGACCGGCACCGGCAGTAAGCACAGCGAATTGACGATAGCCGCCGAATTCGTCAGTATCATGTCGCTAAGAAAACGCTGCTGTTCGCTTGCTTGCCACAATGGCCGCCACTCCAGCTTAATAAACTGTTTGTCCGCTTGCATCGCTACCTCACCGATATCCCCGGTTGTGCGCAGTATGCTGGGGATAAGGTTGAGATACTCGCGGAAGGTCGCACATACGGTAGACATATAAAGCTGAAGGTTAAGGCCGTCTATATAACCGGCCCGCCCGACGTATAAGCCGAGGTCTGGTGCCTGGCTATAGTCGGCAATTAATTCAGCCAGCTGCAATACTTGGGTGACCGTAAAGCGTTGTTCCGGATCTTTTAACAGGCGCCGGTCGATGCCCACCTTGATCAGCAGTGCATCCACCGGCGCGTTCAGGTGTTCACCGGCCTGGATAATACTGCTGACTATGGGGCTGTATAGGCTCCAGTTAGGATTGGGTTCCTGCATAAACCGGTCTTATTGCTGGTGATGAGTAATATTGGCAGGCGTATTTTAGCAGTGCAAGGCTAAAATACGCTATCCCTAGTAAGGTATAGCTTAGTGGCTTGGCGCTTTTGTATCGGGGTGACATAAGCGGCACAAGAATAGCTTGCCAGTATCGTTGACCATTTTGGGCGAGAGACAAATAATAAAATTCAGGAAAAATGATGATTGCAGAAATAGAGAACTATTTTTTTCACAAGGAGGGTGACATCTATGCTCCCCAGGCCACTGCGGGCAGTCCATGGTCAGAAACCATGCAGCACGGTGGCCCCGTTAATGCCATTATCACCATGTCGATCGAGGCGGCCGCACAGCAAGTTGATATGCACGTTGCTCGCCTAACAATGGATATTTTGAAACCTGTCCCCATGCAACCAATGATGCTGAAAACTCATTTCGTTCGTAAAGGTGGCAAGATGGCCGTTGTCGATACGTTTATGACAGTCGCGGGCAGTGACGAACCGGTTGCTTCCGGCCGGGCGGTGTTGTTAAAAGCGACGCAAGGCAAAAACATTCTGGCAGACACCTCCGGCCCGCAACCCGAGCCAAGGGATAGCTTCCCCGTCGAACCCTGGATACCGGTAGAAATAGCCGCTCAGCTGCCGCCGGGTTTGCATCATCTAATTCAGTTTCATCCCTCCGATAATAGCGAGAGGCCGGTTTGTTGGATTAATGGTCCAGCGGCTATGTTGCAAGACCGCGCCATGACCCCTTTAGAGCAGTGCGCCACCACAGCCGATATGACCACGGTGCTGGCGACACGAATGAGCGCCACCCAGGCCGGTGCGCTCAGTTTCGACGTGATGGACATAATGAATACCAATACCAGCATTCATTTTGCTCGGCCACCGGTGGGTGAATGGTTTGCCTACACGGATCATTATATGCAGGTATCGGCTGGCTATGGCCTGGCTGGCTGCGTTATATACGACGAGCAAGGCTGCGTCGGCCAAGTCACGCAGAACCTGATTGTGAATAGCTGACGGTAGAGCGCTACAAAAATAAATAAGCAGCTACCAATAGATACCCCAATAATAACGCCCTTAGAGAACCTAGATTAATGTCAACTTATCATCTGCTTGATCCTGCTATCAGGCCCGCGCTTGAGTTCTACCCAGAGATTGAACTCACTGCCGATATTCTACCGGCCGTGCGCCAAGTAACCGCCACTGCGCTCAAGCTGGCTGACGCCGAAGCTGCTGGTGTTAATCGTGAGCAGATCGAAGTGCCGGGTATGGAACCCGGCCAGCCTGGGGTTCGTTGTCTTAAATACAGCCCCGTCGAAAAATCAGCGACTACGGCTGCGTATCTGCATATTCATGGGGGTGGCTTAGTCTTGGGTTCGCCGGAAATGTCGGACCTACACAATGTTATTTTAGCGGCAAAGCTCGGCATTACTATTGTGTCGGTTGATTACCGGCTCGCGCCTGAGCATCCCTTTCCGGCACCGTTGGATGACTGTTATGCGGTGCTCGCTTGGCTGCATGGCAATGCCGATAAATTGGGTATCGACCCGAATAGAATTGCGGTAGGTGGTGAAAGCGCCGGCGGCTGCTTAGCCGCGGCACTGGCGATTCAGGCCCGTGATGCGGGTGACTTTGCTATCTGCTACCAGCTGCTGACCTATCCCATGCTCGATGATCGAACCGGCAGCCCAGCAGCGCCAGGGGACCCTTTGACCGGCGAGTTTGTTTGGGATCGTGACAAGAACCGCTTTGGCTGGGGCTGTTACCTTGGCGATAGCACGCCGGCTGCGCCTGCCGTACCCGCGCGGGTTGAAAGCGTGGCCGGCCTGCCCCCGGCCTGGATTGGTACCGCAGCGTTGGATTTGTTTCGCGATGAAAATATTGAGTATGCCCAGCGCCTTTTGAGTGCCGGTGTTGCCGCCGAGTTAGTCGTTTACCCCGGCACCTGCCACGGTTTTCAGCGCGCGGAGCAGGCCCCGGTGAGCAAGCAGTTTTTTCGCGACCACCTTGAGGCGCTTGGCAGGGGGTTGAGTTTGGGCGCTAGTTAATTTCAGTAAAACAGCAGTGGGTGTTTCAGCTCGCCTTCGGTCAGCGCTGACAGGTCGAGATCTTCATCTTCAGGATAGAGGGTGTTGACGGTCAGCTGTGGCTCCGACACGAAGGCGTTAGGGCCTAGGGCGCCGACGGTTTGGCTGACGTTAAAAAATTTCTGCAGCTCGCCCTTAAATTCGACCTGGACCCGGAAGCTGGCCATGGGTTCGAGCTTGGCGCCACGCTGTTGCCAGTCTTCAGGCACATTCGGCGATGTGATCAGCCGATCCAGCATGCGCTGCTTTTCCGGGTCGCCACTTAACAGCACGGCCTGCTGTAACGACATTAAAATCACCGACAAGGTGTCTTGCCAGCCGCCCATGAAATTGCCGGCTCCTGGGTGGCTAAACAAGAAGTCAAAATGGTTGTTGACCTGGTTAAGGGACTCGCTGGCAATAATATTTTGATAAAAGCCGACCCAACCTCGATTGACCATGAGAATATTAGAGGAACTATCCATCAGCGTTGCTGGGTACGGATCCATGGCACGTAGGGTGAGAGTCATGGCTTTGCGCAGCCACTTCAATTCCGGAGCATGGAAGTTAACAGTCTTCGCTGCAGGCATGTATCCGGCGGATATCATCAGGTGGCAGGTATCTCTCTCGCCCAATGATAAGGCCCGGGCGATGCCCTGCACCATTGCCTGGCTGGGGTGTACTCGGCCATTTTCCAGGCGGCTGATATGGCGGGGCGAAGAGTCCAGGGCATCGGCCAGTTTTTCCTGGCTTTGGCCATGTACGCCGCGCCAGAATTTGAGCAAGCGGCCAAATGGACGATCGTTTTTGTTGTCTTCAGGGGAGGTTGAATTGTGACTGGCTTTCATTTCTGCATTTCTGAGGGCATGATTTCACTGGCTATGTCCGGGCTGGGGCATATTTAAACGCTCCAAGCCTGAACTTGACTTGTTAGGTCATGTTATCCCAGCGACACTACGGCGACAATCACGCGTAAGGAATTGAGAAAGACCATTGTAGTTATGTTATCCCGGTTCAGCCGTGACGATAATTCTACGACAGACCGTTAGTTGGCAACAATACAATCATTAAACGAGATAAAACCTATGGCAGCCCCAATACTTAGCGAACGCGAGCTGGAATTTATGCTCTATGAGTTATTTGACGCCGAAGGCCTGACCCAGCGTCCACGCTACGCTGAGCACAGCCGCGAGACCTTTACCGCCGCTATGCAGACCTCCCAAGCGGTGGCCGAGAAATTCCTGCTGCCTATGCGCCAGAAGGCCGATAACAACCAGCCCACGTTTGATGGCGACAAAGTGCATATGATCCCCGAGATCAAAACCGCCGTTGATGCCGTGGTTGAATCTGGTCTGGCTTCTACCACCGCTGATTTCGAACTGGGCGGTATGCAGCTGCCCGGTATTGTGGCCAGTGCGGTCAGTGCTTACCTAAGCGCCGCCGGTGGTGTTGCCATGGGTTACACCGCGCTCACCAATGCCAACTCCAACCTTATTGAAGCCCACGGCACTCCAGAGCAGATCGAAAAGTGGGTTGTGCCTATGCGCGAAGGCCGATTTGCCGGCACCATGGCCATGACCGAGCCCGGTGCCGGTTCTGGCCTGGCCGACTTGACCACCACGGCGGTGAAAGATGACGATGGTAACTATCGCCTTTCGGGTAGCAAGATATTTATCTCCGGTGGCGACCACGACCTCAACGAAAATATTGTCCACCTGGTATTGGCGCGCGTGAAAGGTGCCGTTAAGGGTGTTAAGGGTATCTCGCTGTTTATTGTGCCAAAATTTTTGGTCAATCAAGACGGCTCCCTGGGTGAGCGTAACGAGGTTGCGCTGGCCGGCTTATTTCACAAAATGGGTGGCCGCGCCCAAACCTCTACCGCTTTGAGCTTTGGTGAAAAAGACGGTGCCGTCGCTTATTTGGTGGGCGAGGAGAACCGCGGCCTGAGCTATATGTTCCACATGATGAATGAAGCGCGCATCATGGTGGGCACGGCCGGTGCTGTTACGGCCCTGACCGGTTACCAATATTCCTTGGATTACGCCAAAGAGCGGCCACAAGGCCGGTTGCTGGCAGAAAAAGATCCAAGCTCGCCACCGGTAAATATTATTAAACACCCAGATATCCGCCGCATGCTGTTGGCGCAAAAAGCGTATGCGGAAGGCGCCTATTCCTTGTGTTTACTGGGCTCCCAGTTGGACGATGATTCTAGAACAGCGCCGACCGAGGAAGAACGCAAAGCGGCCCACACCTTATTGGATTTTCTAACGCCGATTATTAAAACCTGGCCATCCGAGTACGGCCCCAAAGCCAACTACCTGGCCATTCAGGTGTTGGGTGGTCATGGTTATATTAACGAGCATCCAGTAGAACAGCTTTACCGCGACAACCGCCTCAATCCTATCCACGAGGGCACCACCGGTATTCAGTCGTTAGATTTGCTGGGCCGTAAAGTACCGATGAAAGATTTTGCCGGTTACAGTGCTTGTTTGAACGAGATGGCAAAAACCATTGAGATCGCCAAGCAATCAGCAGCTCTTAAAGCTTACGCCGATGAATTGGCCGAGGCGATAGTGACTCTGAAGAGCACCACCGAAACCGTATTGGGCGCGACCCAATCAATGAACATCGATGCCGCCTTTTCTAACTCGGTGAAATACCTGGAGCTGTTTGGCAATGTAGTGATTGGCTGGCTTTGGTTGAAGCAAGGTATTGTTGCCGATCTGGCGTTAGCGAAACAGCCCCATGAAAGTGATGAGAACTTTTATCGCGGTAAATTGCAGGCGCTGCAATATTTCTTCCGCGCGGAGCTGCCAGAAATTTACCACTGGGCCAAGCTAGTGTCGGATTTGGATACCACTAATTTCGATATGCAAGAAGAGTGGTTCTAAGCGGCTGATTGAACTGGTGTCATTTTTGTTTTGACGAAAATGACACCAGGCTACCTCTAAAAGTTATTATTTTGTGAGGTGCCCTATGTTCTAAGGTGGCGGGTGCCCATCTAAGCGAAGCTGAAACAGAAAGTAGGGTGGAATACAAACACCCTTGGGCCCATTTGCCTTTGCACAAATATAATCATCCCGGCAAGAATTATGGTTGTCGCAAGATCGTAAGGCTGCGGGTCGCACATTATTTTCCAAGCAGTAATCAAAGGGCTTATTTTGGCTCAAACATTTATTAAAGCCATATAAAATGGCGATTGATCCACAGCTGGAATTCTCTTGCCCCAAACACCTTCCGGAGCACATGCCTCCGGGGAAGCCAACTCTTGGAACTTCACAATGCAGGCCATCGTCGCAGCTTAATTTCTGTTTATCAATTAGCCTATCTCTATGTGGATTTGAGTGGGTTTTATAAGTACCTACCTCACACGGACTGCCTACGCCCATTCTTTCTTGTTCATAGCAAACGCCTACGGGAGCGCCGGCAGGCAGGTCATATGCCTGGCAAGATAAGCCCTGTGCACACGACCAGGCCTCAAAACTATCATCTGTTCCCATGCTGCAATGAGCTCCATAGCCATTATCCTCGGCGCTAGCACGATCAGAAAAAGGCCTGAAGTGGTTGGGGCTCTTGCTATTTTTTATCGCTCTGAGAAAATTTAATCGGCGATCTTGATCCTTGTTAAAATGTGATGATTGGGAACTGACAATGGCATTAGCGGGGCTGGTCTGTTGACGATCTTTGCCTAAAAAGTGAAACCCGGCTACCGATTTGCCTTGGTGGCATCCCGAGCAAGAGAGATCATTAAGTCTTCTTTTTAAAGCAAAGGGGGTTTTAAATGTACGAAACTCTTTGAAATCAATGTCGTGGAAATCAGCTTCCGTCAAATAGCGATCAAATGGTTTGTTGTAAGCTCTAGTCTTGCCGTGAAGAGCAACTGAGGTGATTTTTTTTGCCAAAAATTGATTGGGTATCTTTAGGTTGCCATGATCAAGGTCGTGTAAATTACTTCTGAGCCAATCCAAAAATTGTTTTTTATCTCTTATGTCTGGTGTGTTCTCTAGGTGACCCAATTCAAAGCGGTTTCCAGACTTAATAAATACACGCAATAGATATTCAGCATAGCCTGCCATGTCAGGGCGAATCGTCGAGGGCCATCTTACCGATTGCATGTTTAGCTCAATGGATTTTAAATCACTCACTTTGGGCTGTGATAGCAACTGAGTGAATTTCTTGCAGTCAGCTACTTTCTCATTCCAAAAAACAACATTGAAGGTCAATGGCAGTCGCGACTGAATGTTATTTTTTTTATAGGCAAGTCGGTAAATTAAGCGTGTTTCACCGCAAGTGTTTTTAGCAAATGAAAGTCTATCTAGTCGATTAACAATGCCCACTAGTTCATAAAAGGCATCTTTCGAATAAAACCATTTTTTATTAAACAATCGGTGGGACTTAGCCATGGTTACTGATAGTGATTGGTCAGAATCTTTAATTCTATCTAAATCAGCAGTTATTGAGTCGACAATGCTTCTATAGGCCAAGCATTTTTCATACAATTCTTTGTTATTGGCGTGGCTTCCGTCACACAGCCATTTGGGAAAAGAAAGTCCCTCTTTTTCAAGGTTTATTAATGTTTCTGGAGAATCAATGAATAGCTCGTTGGCGGTAACTGAGGTCGTCATTAATGTGAATATCAGTAATAATATAGTCGCCTTCATTAATAGTGCCCGCTAGTCCATGTGAATAAGGTTGGAAATTTAATCTACGCCACATAAACCATAAATAAAAATCCCGCCGAAAGGTAATATTTTACTAAATGTTTCGGCTGCAGATGGGTCGACACCGAAAAAGGGCCGCGCTGCAGGTGGATGTACAGCAACAATGCCAGATGCCCATGCTAAATGGAAGGCTCCGATGTTTAGTTTAATGCATTGGCTTTGCGATAGCGCCCTTGGTAATCAAAAATTCTATTTCTAATACGCCAATAATATTTTTGTTTTCGAGCGACGACAAAATCAGGGCAGGGAAATACCTTGGCTAGTTTTAGGGCTTCTTGTAAGTCATTTATTTTGAGTGTTGCTGCCGATCTTAGAGTGTTGTGAATGCTAGGGCTGTTGGCCATGTTAAGATTGAGGCCAAGACGTTTAGAAAATATTTCATTAAAGGCCCTAACTTGCCCGGCATTAGCAAAATCAAAGGTTTCACTGAGCTGGGCCCCTTCTTCATCATGGTAGGTTATTTTTAATTTTCCTTTATCACTAGCCTCTTCTAGGCTCACCCCAGCACAGCGAATCACCTTTGAATCTTTAAGCTGCAGGGCCTTTTTTAGCATGTCATCAGGGTCTACCAAGACTTCCTTACACTGATGGCAGGCGCGTGCGGCAATGTCATTCTCGCTGCCGCAGTGGCGGCATTCTTTAAACACAAAACGAAAATCACATTGATGCTGCTTGGCTTGAGCATTAACTTGAGGATCAGCAGGCGGGTCAATAATGCCTTGGCAGCGGCGGCCATAATGCTCGATCAAATCGCCGTCATCATCACAAATGCCCCAAAATATATTGGGGAAGTCACAGCTGGGGCAGTGTACTTGTACCGGTTGGCTTTGGCTGTTCGGTTTTTTCTCTCCCACTTCCGGTTGATAGAGGTCGAAATCGTTGCCGGTATAGTCGATGACGAGGCAGTCCTCTTTGTTATCACTTAAGCGTAATCCACGACCAATTATTTGCTGATAAAGGCTGACCGACTGGGTTGGCCGTAAAATGGCTATCATGTCCACATGGGGCGCATCAAAGCCTGTGGTTAACACTGAAACGTTAACCAAATACTTAATCTGTTTCCGCTTGAAGGCGTTAATATTTTGGTCGCGCTCGGTGCTGTGGGTGGCGCCGGTAATTAAGGCGCTCTGAGCCTGGGGTAGGTAGCTAAAGACTTCTTTGGCGTGGTCTACGGTGGCGGCAAATATCATAATGCCTTGGCGTTTTTGGCCTAGGTCAATGACTTGTTCAATAATGCCTTGGGTCACTCTATGGTTTTTATTGAGCAGATTATTAATGTCGCTGGAGTTATATTCCCCGACGGCGTTTTCTTTAAGGCTACTGAAATTGTAATGCTCTATGGTGGCGTCTACCAAGGTAGGGGGAGTCAGATATTTTCGTTTAATGAGATGGCGCAGGGGCAGCTCGTATATGCAATGCTCAAAAGGTCGTTTTTGTTCGCTGCGCATAAAGCCGCGATAATGCTTGCGGTAAATCCAACCAATGCCTAAGCGATAGGGGGTGGCGGTTAAACCCAATAATTTTATTTTAGGGTTAACCAATGCTAGTTGTTGGATTATTTTCTGGTACTGGTTAGTGCTGGATTTTTCTTCTTGCTCGTCTTCATTCTCGAGTTTGGCATCGTTTTGGCTGTCCAGGTTAACACGATGGCATTCATCAATAATAATTAGCGAATAGGAATCCTGAAAGTCGCTCAGATTTCGAGCGGCGGATTGAATGCTGGCGAAGGTTACTTGTTGCCGGGTTTCTTTTTGGTTTAAGCCGGCGGAGTAAATTCCAGCACTGACACCGTAGCTCTCATATTTTTGATGATTTTGCTCTACTAGCTCTTTAACGTGGGTAAGCACCAGTATTTTTCGTTTGGCTAAACGCGCAAGCTCGGCAATCACCAAGCTTTTACCGGAACCTGTGGGTAAAACAATCACCGCCGATTCATTGCTTTTTCTGAAGTGCTTAATCGTCGCTGCAACGGCGTCTTGTTGATAGTCTCTGAGCTGGAAGCTTGCCACGAAAGTGAAACGCCTATTTTAAGGTGAAAGTTGGGTGCAGATTTTCTGCTTGTTTTTAGAACTGCCCTTTAGTGTCTTTGTCTTGCTTGGGTTCTCTCAATAATACTCGCCCTCTGGGTTCGTTGCCTTCATGTAACACAATGTCAGAGTGCAAAAACTGGGCCGCCTCAGCCGAGTCTGTTACTTTTGAGCCACTGCGCGCCAACATCTCTGCTTCAAATTCTGCTAATACACTTTCCCTTAAGCCTGCCTCGCGCCATTGCGATAAGGGCCTGCAACCTTGGGTGATTGCCCTAGCCAGCGCCAGTGCATCGAGCAATGCTTGGTTGGCCCCCTGGCCTTTAAATGGGCTCATGGGGTGAGCCGCATCACCGATGAGTGTGACATTTTTGGCGTTTTCAAATTGTTCGGATTTGAGTGGGGCGCGATCATACACCGGGTAGCCGGTAACTTGCGCTATTTGGGTTGCCGCTAATATTTGAGGAATAGGGGCGTGCCACTGGCATCGTCGCAGGGCTTCTTGTTTAAGTGCTGCCGGGCCGTTGGCGCTTAATGCCTTGGCCTCTTGTTCTGTCAATGGGAAACTCAGCTGCCACATAATCGAGTCGGCATTAAAAGGCATCATGTAAATTCGCTCATGGCCATTGGCGGTTTGGAATACCGTGGCCGAATCCAATAATGAGTCTGACACTGAATCCTTTAAGCCTGTAATGTCTTCAATATTGGCCAAAGGGCAAATGCCCAAAATAACAAGGCAATCTAGGTAGCGTAACGGGCTGCTATTTTCACCAATGAACAGGCTGCGCACCGAACTACGAATGCCATCGGCGCCCACTACCAAATCCGCTTTGCCGTGTTTGATCTCGCTCTCACCTTCAAGCTGAAAGCGTAAATCAACACCGCCCTGGGCAGAGTCTTTAAAGTCCAGCAGCTGGTGGCCCCACTTTACCTTCCCATGCCCGCCAAGTTGCTCCAGCAGCTCTAAGCGCAAGGACTGCCTGGCGATATGCACATTGGTGCGCTTGGGTGGGGTTTTTAGCGCTTCTGCTGCCATCATTCGGATGCCCCAATCGGCAATGACTTTGCCATCGGTGGTATGCACCACATGCCGGGTTGATGTCAGCCCTTCGGCTAGTGAGAAAACCCCCAAGCCTTCGATGGCTCTGCTGGCTTGTTGCAGCGTTAGCCCATAGCCTTGGGAGCGGGTATCGAAACCGCTATCCCGCTCGTACAGCGTAAAGGGAATGCCGCGGTGTAAACACGCCACCGCCAGCGCCACCCCGCCGATACCCGCACCGATGATGGCGAGGTGTGGGTAGTTTTGTGTTTGCGCTGGTTGTTGAGTTTGCTGTGCCGGCCGAGCTTGCGCCGGTATCGCTACCAGCCCAGACCCTTTACAGTCTAAACAGGTATCTAGATGAGCCTTAGGGCGAGTAGGGGCTTGCCCCTGGTGATTGTTTTGTTCAAATTGCTGCAGTTCGCGCTGGTATTGTAATTTTATTTTTTTACGTAGTTTTTTTCGTTTTTTGCCCAAGCCCTGACACGCTAAACAAATGGTCCAGTTATCTTTCATTCTTTCTTTTCCATTCACAGTGTCGGTTATTTGTTGCTACGCCGCAGGCAAGAAAACTCTTCTTAATCAGCCGTTGAAATTATAACGCTCATTGCGGTTTAGGAGTATTGCCTGAATACTGTTGATCAATGCTTGACCTGTCGTGAGTAGACGTTTAATCTTGGTCGAAATGTTAGTCATGGCTACCTTTATGGCTGACACATAAAAATAATAAGGATCTTAATAATGAAGTTAGCAATCTGGTCGTTTTTGGCCGTGGTTATTGTATCGCTGCTGGCGGCTTGTAGCGATAAGCCATCCGATGCGGCCAGCTTGGCTTCGGCCCAAGCCCGAGCTAAGGCCAAAACCCTGAATCCTCAAGACCCACAGCTGGCGGCAATCTACCAGCGTAGTTGCAAGTCATGCCACGGCATTGGCGTCGCCAATATCCCCCAGGCTGGTGATATGGCAGCCTGGCAGCCGCGTTTGGCGAAGGGCATGGATGGCTTGATGGACAGTGTCATTAATGGCTTTGGCGGCATGCCGCCACTGGGTATGTGTATGGATTGTCAGCCGGAAGAGTTCGAAGCGCTGATTAATTTTATGGCCGGACAAGAATCTAGTTCAGCTGCTGAGGCGCAATAAATGAAAACCCGGCGTGATTTCTTGTCGTCCCTAGTGGCGGTGTCGCTGGCGTCCGCTGCGGTGCCGCCGCTGGCTTGGTCAGCGGCTAGCCAGCGGCGTATTCCCTGGACCAACTGGTCCGGCTCGCAGCGGTGTTTGCCCCAAGCTCGTAAAGCGCCCAATTCACTGGCTGAATTGCAGCAAATTATAGCCACCGCTCCTGGTGTGGTACGCCCAGTAGGGGCTGGTCATTCGTTTATGCCGCTGGTGCCCACCGACGATACTATCGTTTCCCTCAGTCGCATGGCCGGTGTTGTCGCTCATAACGCCGACAAAAACCAAGCGACTATATTGGCGGGTACCCGCCTAGGGGATATCGGAGATCCGCTGGCGGCGCGAGGCCAGGCGCTGAAAAATATGCCCGACATTGATGAGCAAAGCTTGGCCGGCGCCTTGGGTACTGCCACTCATGGCACCGGTGCCGAGCTGGGTTGCTTGTCTAGCTTTGTGCAGGAGATCGAGCTGGTCACGGCCACTGGTGACGTACTGCGTTGCAGTGCCGACAATAAACCGGATATTTTTAATGCCGCCCGGGTTAACCTCGGCACTATTGGTGTGGTTACTGAAGTGGTGATGGAAAACCAGCCCAAGTATCGCTTAAAGCGCGAAAGCAGCTGGTTACCCATTGAAGACATTCTGCAGCAGGCCCATAGCTTGGCCGATAACAATCGTAACTTTGAATTTTATTATATTCCGTTTTCAGGCATGGGCTTTATCGACCTGCACAATATCACCGATGCGCAGCCTTCGCGGACCGAGGAAATGGATCAGAACGATGGCGCCAATACCCTAAAAGATGTACGCGATTATTTGGGCTGGAGCGATACCGTGCGCGAGCTGGTGTTAAACAGCTTTATGTCCGGTATTAAAAAGGAAGTAGTAGTAGCCAATTCTTGGCAGAACTATGCCAAGGAGCGCAATGTTCGCTTCAATGAAATGGAATACCATCTGCCGAGAGAGGCGATGATTGATGCCTTTAAAGAAGTTCGAAAAACCGTAGAGGACAACTTCCCCGAGGTGTTTTTCCCTTTCGAAGTGCGCTTCATCCAAAGTGATGATATCTGGTTAAGCCCTTTTAATGGTCGCGAAACCTGTTCCATCGCCGTGCATCGTTTTTTTGAGGAAGACTATAAACCCTTGTTTAAGGCCATCGAGCCCATTTTTAAAAAATATGGTGGCCGGCCACATTGGGGCAAGCTAAATACCATGGCCGGCGCCGAGCTGAGCAAGCTCTACCCACAGTGGCATGATTTTAATGAAGTCCGTCGGCAGCTGGACCCAGATGGCAAGTTTTTAAATCCTTATCTGCAGCAACTATTTTTATAACGGGAGACTGAAGCGATTATGGCCAAACATACCGATAACAGCCGTCGAAATTTATTACTGGGTGGCCTGGCCGTGGGAGCCGCTGCGGCAATGATAAAATTAAAACCCAGTGATCAAGGTGAAAATCACGCGGATTATTTTGTTGATTTAAGTCAGGCTCTCGACCGTGCCGGCATAGCCCGGCCGGTTATGGTTATCGACAAACAAAAATTGAAGCAGAATGTTCAGGTAATGCGTAGCCATATCGGCCAGCGTTTCGCCTATCGTATTGTGGCTAAATCACTGCCCTCGGTTGATTTGATCAAAGCGGTTATGGCCGAGGCGAACACCCGTCGCTTAATGTTATTTTATCAGCCCTTTGCCAATCAAATTGCCGAGCAAATTCCCCATGCGGATATTCTCTTTGGCAAGCCTATGCCAGTGGCCGCAGCGCATAATTTTTATCGTCAGCTGCGCGGTAATTTTAATCCGGCCAAGCAGCTGCAGTGGCTAATCGATTCGCCCCAGCGTTTACAGCAATACGCCGACCTGGCCAAGCAGTTAGATGTGAGCATGCGCATCAGTATTGAAATTGATGTCGGCCTGCATCGTGGTGGTGTCGACAATGTCCAAGATCTGTCGCTTATGCTGGAGCAGATCCAGGCCAGCCAGCATTTGCAGTTTTCTGGTTTTATGGGTTACGAGCCACACATTGCCAAACTACCGGGCAGTAAAATTAAATTACGCGACCAGGCAATGCAGGTTTACCAAGAATTTGTAGAGCTGGCCGCGCAAAAATATGGGGGTATGCAAGCGGAGTGGGTGCTAAATGCCGGTGGTAGCCCCAGTTACCAGCTTTATGATCAGGGCAGCTTTCCTTTTAATGAATTATCAACCGGTTCTTGTTTGGTCAAGCCAACGGACTTTGACCTAAGTACCCTGGCCGATCATCTACCCGCTGCCTATATTGCCACACCGGTAATAAAAACCATGGCGCAATCTCGGCTGCCGGGGTTCGATTCCCTGGCCAAGTTGATGCGATGGTGGAACCCCAATCGTCAACAAGCTTTTTTTACTTACGGCGGTTATTGGAAGGCCAAACCCGAATCGCCCAAGGGTTTAAGTACGAACCCTTTGTTTGGCCGCTCGACCAATCAAGAGATGCTGAATGGTTCTAAGCGGGTAAACTTACAGCAGGACGATTGGGTGTTTTTACGCCCGACTCAAAGTGAGTTTGTGTTTTTACAATTTGGCGATTTGGCGGTCTATGACCAAGGTGAAATGGTTGCTAGCTGGCCGGTGATGAAGCAGTCTTAGTTGAGTTTGAGTTTGAGTTGATGTGAAGCCCCACAATCCGCTCCTCCTGAGCTTGTCGAAGGACGTGTCTGGAAAATAAAACGCCAGAGCTAGGCCGGAAAAGGATCTTAGCACTTATAGATCTAACCCTTGCCTACAGAGAGTCCGTGGTTCTAATCCGGGCCGCCAGGGTGGTTTATATTGCTGCCGGTCGCACGCAGCTCAGTGTTGGCGGCGGCTGTGGAACTCGCTACCTCGCTCAAACAGTCCTCGCCTAAAAACGCCGCCAACACTGAGCCGCTAAAAGCGCGCCCTGATTGGCTGCAATACAAACCACCCCGCCGGCCCTCGTATTGTGGTGTTCACAGCAATGGGGTTTTATCTGAATAAGTAATTTAACAATTAGACTCTTCGCGCTAGCACGATGCAGGCTTAGATCTGGGGTTTTGTTTTCCAGGCTCTGTGAGACATGGATGTCGATCGGAAGCCCCCAGGGATGGGTTTAAGGACGTGCCTGGAAAATAAAACGCCAGAGCTAGGCCGAGATAGAATCTTATTTTTTAAGACACCGGTAGCTCCGCCGTCTGTTTATTCTGTCGCATAGAAATCAACGTGTTAACCGAGCGAATGCCGGGGCTGAGCAGCAGCTTGGTGGACATGAATATTTCATAATCCTCCATATCCTTGGTGATAATCTTGAGCAAATAATCACACTGGCCAGTGACGGAATGGCATTCGAGGATCTGCGGGCTCTGGTTCACTTGGCGCAAAAACGCATCGGTGGTGTCAGCGTGGTGGTTATCTAAAATCACCTCGGCAAAGGCAATTACCGTTAAGCCTACCTTCTTATGATCAATTTGAGCGCTATAACCCTGAATGTAGCCTTCATCTTCTAAACGCTTAACCCGGCGCCAGCATGGGGCGGGTGAGAGGGCAATTTTTTCGGCCAAATCGCGATTGGAAAGACGGCCGTCGACTTGCAGCTCATGCAGTATTTTATTGTCGTATTTGTCCATTATTAAAATCTTATTGCTCAAATAACTAATATCTGGAAGGTTATTTCTTATTTGAGCTTTAATCAAGCAATAACGCAATCCAATTTCTCGCTGTCATGGCTACAGTATTGGCTATTCTAACTACGATAAAAACCAAGCCGATGACAATCCTAAAAAACCCCCTCGCCGAAGATATTTTGCCCGCCTATGACTGGCAGAAAGTCGCCTATTGGGTGCTGGCCTCCCGCGCCATAGATCAAGTAGAAGAGCAGGAGCTGGTGCCTCAAAAACTGGTGTTTAACCAATTTTCCGCCCGTGGTCATGATATGGCCCAGGTGCTGCTAGGTTCATTGTTAAACCACCAGCACGATGCGGCCACCGGTTATTACCGCTCGCGACCGTTTGTGCTGTCCCTAGGCTTGGAGTTAGAAGAGGCGGTGGCAGCGCCGCTGGCGCGCCAAGGTAGTTACAGCGATGGCCGTGATATTGGTGTGGTGTGTAACTACCCCAATAAAAGATTCCCCGCGGATAAGAGCCAGGGGGCAATGTTGTTTCCGATGTGTGGCGGAGTGGGTTCCCAATACTCGCCCATATCGGGTTGGGCTCAGTCGGTGCTTTATCATCAGCACGAGTTACAAGACCCCAGTTATCGCGGCGCCATCGGCGTTTCCATGGGCGGTGATTCATCCATGTCGACCAGTGGCTTCTGGGCGGCATTAAATATATCCACCACCAATAATCTGCCGCATTTGTTTTATATCGAAGACAACGGCTACGGCATCTCGGTACCACAAACAACCCAGACCCCCGGTGGCGACCAGGTTGCCAATTTAAAATCCTATAAGCAGCTGTGCATTATAGAGGGCGATGGCAGTGATCCCTTGGAGGCGGCGGGCAAGATAAAGCAGGCGGTGGATTATGTTCGCAGCGGTGAAGGCTGTTGCTTGTTGCGTTTAAAAGTACCGCGCTTATGTGGCCATACCTTTCAAGATACCCAAACCTATAAGCCGCAAGACCTAATTGATAAAGAGCAGGCCAATGACCCGATACCTAAGTTAAAAGAATTTATGTTACAGCGCGGTATGATCGACGAGTCGTCTTGGCTGGCCTTAGAGCAAAAAGCCATCGACGCCGTAAAACATGCCGTCGCCAGGGCGCTGCAGCGGCCGGAGCCCAACCCTGATCTTGTCACTCGTTATGTCTATGAAGAGCACGACCGGCAAGGCCTGCCAGAATTACAGCTGCGCGGCGGGGTAGCGCCGCAGGGTTTTGATTTCCCCGGCAGTGATAGCACCGCCAGGCCCGAAGGTGCTCGGGTCAATATGCAGGCCGCTATCCGGCAGGCCTTGGAGTTTGAATTGAAAACCAACCCAAAGGTCATGGTATTTGGTGAGGATGTAGGTCCCAAGGGTGGAGTGCATGGCGCCACCCAGGGCCTGCATCAAAAATTTGGCCAGCAGCGGGTATTTGATACCAGTCTATCGGAAGAGGGCATTATGGGGCGCTCGGTTGGCTTGGCCCTAGCTGGTTTGATGCCGGTGCCGGAAATTCAATTTCGTAAATACGCCGAGCCCGCAGCGGAGCAGTTAAGCGATATTGGAATTATGCGTTGGCGTACCAATAATCAGTTTGCGGTGCCTATGGTGGTACGTATCCCCGGTGGTTTTGCGCGGCGCGGCGACCCCTGGCATTCCATGTCGGATGAGGTCGAATGGGCCCATAAGGTCGGCTGGCAGTTGGCCATGCCCTCCAATGCGGAAGATGCTGTGGGCCTGTTACGCAGCGCCTTGCGCGGTAATAACCCAACCATATTTTTTGAGCACCGAGCCCTGTTGGACAATGCTTGGTCACGTAGGCCCTACCCAGGCGATAACTTTATTATTCCTTTTGGCAAAGCCAAAACAATTGTCGAGGGCGATCGGTTGACCGTGGTTTGTTGGGGGGCAATGGTTGAACGTTGTGAGCAGGCGGCGAAAAACCTAGCGGCGGGTATTGAGGTGATCGACCTGCGTACCATTCAGCCCTGGGATAAAGATCAGGTGTTTAGCTCGGTGAAGAAAACCGCACGTTGCATGATTGTGCATGAAGACAATAAAACCGCCGGCTTTGGTGCTGAAATTGCCGCCGAGATAAGCGACGCGATGTTTTTTGAATTAGATGCGCCGATTAAGCGCCTAACCATGCCGGATATTCCCAGCCCCCATAATATCCATTTGCTAAATGCCGCGGTGCCCAGTGTTGAAAAAATTCAACTCGCGATGCAAGAACTGCTGGGGGTATAGGTGATGATGACGAGCATAGATATTGAATTACCCGCTGCACAATTAGAAGGTAGCGAGGCTACCTTAAGCCAATGGTTGGTTGCAGAGGGGGAGATCGTTAGCAAAGATCAGCCCATAGCAGAGTTAGAAACCGACAAGGTCGCTATCGAGGTGGTGGCGCCACAGGCGGGCACTATCACTAAGCTTATTGCCCAGCTTGGTGAAAAAATAGATTCCGGTGGATTACTGGCCGCTATGGCGCCGGTAGCCAGCGCCAACAGTGTTGCGGTTAGTGTGCCAGTGACGCCACCCGCCGGGACGGCAATAAATGTTGACCAGAAACATTCAATCAAATCCTCTATACCGGCTGTTGTCCCGGACTTGAATAATAGCTGCCGCCACTTGATGGGCCCGGTGGTGAGAAAATTAATAGCTGAGCATAATTTAAATATAGATCTTATTGTCGGCAGTGGGCGCGGCGGTCGAATAAGCCGTGAGGATGTGCTGGCGGCCATTGATGCCGGTCTATGCGCGCCGCTAGAAGTCTATGATGATAGGGTGGCAACATTGGCGCCAGGGGCCAGTCGTTTGGTGCCGCACAGCAGTATGCGTAAAGCCATTGCCAATCATATGGTCGAGAGCCTGCTCGAGAAAGCTCCTCACGTGACCTCCATTTTCGAAATGGATATGAGTAATATTATTGCGCATCGGCAATGGCATAAAAAGGAATTTTTGGCAGCTGAGGTCAAACTTACGTTTACCGCCTATTTTTTACAGGCCTGCGTCAAGGCAATGGCCGTCGTGCCGGAAATGAATGCGCAGTTTCATCAGGAGTCGTTGGAAATTTTTACGGCGTTGAATATCGGTGTTGGCACGGCGCTAGCGGGTTCAGGTTTAGTGGTGCCAGTGGTTAAGGATGTGGCAGCCTTAAGTTTGCTGGATACCGCCAAAGCTTTGCAGGACCAAACCCAGCGTGCGCGTAATAATAAATTGACCCCGGCGGATATGCGCGGGGGTACGTTTACCATTTCGAATCACGGTGTCAGTGGCAGCTTGATGGCAGCGCCGATTATCATCAATCAACCTCAGGTGGCCATCTTGGGCGTAGGGAAAATGGAGAAGCGAGTCGAGGTGGTGGAGGTCAATGGTGAAGACCAGATGCGAATTCGACCCAAGTGCTATGTTTCTTTAAGCATTGATCACCGTGCTGTTGACGCCCACCAAACCAATGCCTGGCTGTCGGCTTTTGTCGCCGAAATTGAGAGCTGGGGTGAGTTATCAACTGCTAGGTTATAGAGTTGGGTCTTTAACCCGGCTTAGTCTTGAGATTTTATTTTCCAGTCACGCCGTAATCCCGTCCTTGGCGGCTTCGCTTCGACGTCCTGTCTCAGCGAGCCTGGAAAAAAACCCAAGATTAAGCCTGTGCAGGTACTACCGGAATGCATGCGCCAAAAAATAAAATTAATGAAATGACAACGCTACCTATTGCACAATCTCTGCTTCCTGCCTTTTCAGAAACCTTGGATCAAATGCCAATGAATTTTTCGTAAATTTGGCTTTGAATCGATATCAAAAATAGTCTTCATCGAAACCGCCCCATATTCGCCAAGGTCTGCAGCATCTGCTGCCGCCAGCTTAAGCTTGGCTTGCGGCAAAATGCCTCGAGTTGGGCGCGATATTTGTCGGCGATAAAGCCCTGGCTGCAGTCGGCATGTAGCGCACCTTGGTAATGTATCCCTAGGTATTTGAAAATATCCTGAAACATTGTAGTAAAGGCCTTGGCGGCTTGCTTTTGGTTTGAGGTGCAAACGAGGTAAGCATTTTTTCCTCTTAATTGGCGGCCTTTGTGTTTATAAGATTCGACATCGAGCAGATCGGTGAGGCGATCAAAAAAAGCCTTTAGCTGTGGCGTGACCGAAGACCAATAGACCGGGCAGGCAAAAATAATATTGTCGTACTGCAGTATTCGGTCAACCAAGCTTTGAAACTGGTCCTGGTTATGGCGATGTAAATAATCGAAATCGTGAATGCGGTAGTCATCCAAATAAGCAATATCAATATCCCAAAGCTGCTCTAGCTCATGCAGCAAATTTAAAGTATTGCCATTGCGCCTGGCGCTGGAAAAAAGGGCGATGGTATGGCTCATAGGTTTATCTCCATGATGGTGGCTGGCCTGTTGATGGTATTGGGTTTGAAGTGGCGATACTGTAAAAGCTCAAGCTAGGTATAGGTCAATAGCCTAGGGGATAGAATTTATATATCGGCCCGATAGTCAGGCGTAACGGCGCGTCGTCATGTTGGTATGGCTGATTTTTTGCGGAGAGGTTTGCCTTCGGGCATTGCTGTCTAATCACCATTGCTTGTAAACCGCCTTATAGCAGCTATCGTTATTGGGATCGATGAATATTAGGGTTCACGGATGAATGCCTTGAAAGAGCTTAAGGGCTCCTCGCTGGCGCAGCTCACGCTGCTGTTAAGCAGTTTACTGGCGGGGATATTTGTAGCTATTGTAGAAGACAATCGCGCACAACAGCAGCGGCAGGTTCAGCAGCAGCTGAGTGCTAGCTATGCCAATATGGTTACGCAGGCGCTTACTCAGGGTGCATCGGCGGTATACCCGCTGGCTGCCCTGGTACGCGATAGGCCGGCTGGGCTGGAGAGTTTTCACGCCATGGCTAAATCTTTAATACATTTTAATCCGGGTCTAAAATCCTTACAGCTGGCTCCGCAAGGGCGGCTGCAAACCATCGAACCGTTGCCTGGCCATCAGGCTGAACTGGGTTTGGACTTAATCGGTGATGGGCTCATCCCGCAACAACAACACACAAATCTTAGTCTTATCGGTCCTTACGCATCTACTCAATACGGCAATATAGTCACTTATAGGTTAGCCGTTTTTCTGCCTAATTCTTCTGGCCCACCGGTGTTTTGGGGGTTTGTTATCGCCCTGGTTGATGTTGCCAGTATCATTGAAAATGCCAAGCTAGAGCGCTTGGCCGAATTGGGTTATGCGTTTGAGTTGTCACGCCTACAGGGAAGAAATGAGAGTTTGGCATTAAAGTCCCCAGCCCAGCTGGGGTCAGATCATTACCGTCAAATTATTTCCGTAGCCGACAGCCAGTGGCTGCTTAAATCGTCCCATTTACAACAAACATTGCCATTTTGGTCCTGGCTATTAGAGGGACTAGTAGCTATCACCTTTGTCTTAATGTCGGTGGTTGCAGTATTGTTGGTTGCGCGTTTGGGGCGAGCCAGAAAAGTTTTTAGCAATAAAGTTGAACAGAAAACCCGCCAGTTAAGCGATACTTTCCAGCGTTTAAATATGGCCATGGGGTCGGCCAAGCAGGCCTGGTTTGATATCGATATTGGCAGTCGAAAAATTAAGGTTAGTGAGGCGCTGGCGACAATGCTGGGCTTCCAGGAAGAGCAGATGCAGCTCGATTTCGATGCATGGCAAAACCAGATTATTCCTGCGGACCGAGGTGAAGCCGCCTTGGCCTTGGATGAATTTCTACGGCTTGGGGCGCCGCTGGAAGTGGATTACCGGATTAGCAGCAATAGCGGTAGTTATATTTGGTTGCATACGGTAGCCACCATTACTCAGTGGCGCGGCGGCCGGCCGATAAGGGGTATGGGTATTCATCGTAATATTAGTCGGCGTAAAAATACTGAGCTGCGGGATGAGCTGCGCGGAAAGGTGTTAACGGATTTGGCCCGGGGCATAGACATTGATACTGTTTTGGCGATGATAGCGGCGGCGGTCGAGGAAATATTAGACCATGCTAACTGTGCTATTTGCTTGCGCGACGGCGAAGCGTTAGTACATGTCAAGGATACTAGGCTGGCTAAATCGTTTATTAAAAGCGGCTTGTCCAAAATTCCTATTGGCGGCAATACCAGCTGCTGTTCTGTCGCCGCCGCAACTGGCCAGCGTGTCAAAGTGGAGAATATACAGAATCACCCCTATTCATCGCGTTTTCAGGCGCCGTTATTAGAGATGAATATTAGCGCTTGTGTTAGCGAACCATTATTTAGTTCGCAAGGCGAGCTGCTTGGAACCCTATCAATTTATCACCCCGAGCCTGACGGCCTAAATTACCAAACCATAAAATTACTTAACTTTGTTAGCCAGTTATGCGTCATAGCGATTGAAAAGAAAAGCAATGATGACAAGCTTAGGCTGTCATCAAAGGTATTTCGCGACACCATGGAGAGTATCGCAATTGTTGATCGTGGTGGTGTTATTTTGGATGTAAACCCAGCGTTCAGTTTAATGACTCAATACTCGGGCAAAGAAGTATTGGGGAAAAAATTGGGCTTTTTAAATTCCGGCGAACAAGATACCGAATTCTACAAAAAAATTCGACGCAGTTTGATTGCCAGTGGTCACTGGCGGGGGGAAGTGTGGAATAAACGAAAGAATGGCGAGATCTATGCCGAGCGTTTAATCGTATCCGCGTCAAAAGATGAGCGTGGTGAGGTTAAGCATTATGTTTGCCTCTCTTCCGACATCACCGAGCAGAAACAAGAACAACAGAAACTGGAATACCTAGCCCATTATGACGGCCTAACCGGCTTGCCTAATCGGACTTTGTTTGCCGACCGGTTTGCGGTGGCCAGTGCATTGTGTAAACGTCATCAAAGTTTGCTGGCCGTTTGTTATATCGACCTAGATGGCTTTAAGGCTGTCAATGATAACTTCGGCCACAAAGCTGGCGACCTACTGTTGGTTGAAGTGGCTACGCGGCTAAAAAATTGCCTGCGTGAAGAAGATGCCGTATCGCGCCAAGGTGGCGATGAGTTTACTATGTTGTTAACCAATTTTGAAAATATACGTAATTTGGAGCTTATTTTAAAGCGCATTCAGCGGGTGTTAGCTACGCCGCTGGCATTTGAGGGAGAGATGTTAAATGTTACCGCTTCTATTGGCTTGTCGCTTTACCCTCGCGATGATAACGATTTGGATACCTTGCTAAAACATGCCGACGAGGCCATGTATCAGGCTAAGCTGAAGGGGCGCAATCAATATGAAATATATCAGCAAGAAAAAAGAGAGGCAAAATATAAGGGCGAAGCAAAAATAAGCTGGATTTAAACTTATCCGACTATGCCGCAATAAAATTAATGTACCAATAAGAAAAATTACTTAAAATACCTGCCTACTAAAAATTAGCACAGGTAAAACAATGCAATTAGAGCAATTTATTAAGCAGCTAGGTGGTAATGCCGGATTGGACTTCGAGGATACCATGGCGGTGATTGGCGCTCATTATCAATACCAGCCCAGCGGCTTTCACAATGGCGATGTTTACAATGAGGCTGGCAGCAATGAAGGTTCCTGTAAAATATTTGCCTTTGCCCAGTTACACCAGCTCAGCCCTGAGCAAACCTTGGCCTGTTTTGGTCGTTTCTATCGTAATGATGTGCTTAAGCACCCGGCCGCTACTGATCACGCCAATATTCGTAATTTCATGCGCAGCGGCTGGCCCGGGGTTCGCTTTGAACAAACCGTTCTAACGTCTATCGGCTAATATATCCAAAGGTGTATTGACCTTTATCCTTAGGCCAAGTACTGTGCGTCCCCTGTTTTAGGTGCCTGGCAGCCCGCTGATATTGCGGCTTGGCTAGGTTAAACGGGAAGCTTGGTGAGGGTGTGAACCTGGTCCAGCGCTGCCCCCGCAACGGTGATATAGGTCGAAGTTTCCCTTCGCTTATTAAGCCCGATACCGGCCTATACAGTTTTACGATGAAGCGGAGGGCTTTATCGGTGATCTGTCTGGCCGGGTGTGTTATTTCCGGGCCAACGAATTGCCCGTTTCCCCTCCCTCAGTCATTGATTGTTCGATTGAGGATATTATGTCTAACACCCTATTTACAAAGCGCCCAATGGCGTTAGTTATTGCTACCACAGCACTTATCAGCCAGGGCGCTATTGCCGCCGAATCCAAGCCCCAAGACTTAGAAGAAATGGTCGTGGTGGGCAGCCGTATTGAAGTACCGCTGCGCCAACAAGCTACCGCTATTTCAGTGGTGACCCAGCAAGCTATCGAAAATCGTGGTTTCAGCAATCTCGCCGATGTGCTGCGCGACCAAACTGCTATTCATGTCAGCAACAGCGGCGGTGCCGGTAAAGCCACTGCCTTGCGTATTCGTGGCGAAGAAAGCTACCGTACCAAGGTCTTAGTTGATGGTATCGATATTTCCGACCCTACCGGTACCCAAGTCGGACCACAAATCCAACATATTTCCAGCGCCGGCATAGGCCGTATCGAAATATTACGCGGCCCTCAGGGCATGGCGTATGGCGCCGATGCGGGCGGTATCGTTAGTATCCGCAGCGCTAGGCCCGAGCAAGGGCTGGGCGGCGAGTTAAAGCTAGAAACCGGCCGTTACGGCCATCAGCAGATTAGCGCCGCCTTGGCCGGTGCCAATTCAGTGGGTGATTTTTCCCTGTCGGTAACTGATACCGAAACCGATGGTTTTAATGCCAGCAGCGCCGATGTCTTAGGTGACGACGACGGATATGAAAACGACACCGTGCATTTTAATGCCGGGGTAAATCTCAATGAAAACTGGCGCATGGAAGTCACCCTGCGTGACGTTGATGCTTTTACTTTGTTTGATAGTTCGTTCGAAGCCGGCAGCCCTAACTCCAGTTTTCGGCAGAAAAATCAACGCATTGCCGCCAACTACCAAGATGATACTTGGACTCACCAGCTGGCCTACAGCAACAATGATGTTAGCCGCGACTTTAGCTCCGGTACTTATTTCAGCGGCAGCATCGAACAGCTGCAATATTTATCCAGCGTTGAGCTGGGCCAAGCCAATACCTTGGTACTTGGACTGGATCACGAAGAGCAGGAAGATGAAGGCAACCAGGCATCTCGCGAGCAGCTTGGCGCACATGTGGAATGGCAGAACCAAGGCCTAGATAATGTATTCCTCACCGCGGGTCTGCGTTATGACGACAATGAAGATTTTGGCAAGCACCTTAGCCTGCGTTTTAGTGCGGCCTACTTAATACCCTTAGACGGCGGTGAGCTAAAATTAAAATCAACTCTGGGTAATGGTTTTCGCGCCCCTAGTCTGGCGGAGCTTGCGCTGAATCAACGCGCCGCTGCCGGTGGCTTAGGCGAAGAGAATAGCCGTGGTGCTGATATAGGCATTGAGTGGCTGGGTGATAATGGGCTTAAATTGAACGCGGTGTATTTTTACCAGACGGTGGAAAACCAAGTTGAATTTTTCTTAGACTACTCCCTGCCTACCTATGGTTTTTATACCCAAGGGGATGGCGAGAGTGTCTCTAAGGGTGTGGAGCTAAGTTTGCAGCAGAGCTTGGGTGAAGCCTTAACCGTGCGTGCCAATGCCACCTATAACGATGCCAAAGACAGCGCCGGCGATCAGCGCCGCCGTCGTCCTCGAGTGCTGGCCAATATCGGTTTTGATTACCGCTTATTAGACGGTGAGGTAATGCTCAGTGGTAACTGGCGTCGCAGTTCCGGTCAAAGTGATAGAAGTATTGATCTAGATGATTACGATGTATTGGATCTGCGTCTAGCTTGGAATATTAATGAGCATGTCGAAATTTACAGCCGCTTGGAGAATGCCTTGGATGAAAAGTACCAAGAGCTATCCGGCTATAATACGGCTCGCGCTGCGGCCTATGCCGGTGTTAAATTAAAGTTCTAGTTAACCATCCAGCTAGCGCCCGAATGGCGCCATAACTGCGTTAAAAAATGATTATTTACACTTGTAAACGCGCATTTTCCGCCTTGTTATGACGCCATTCGAGCCCAATCTGAACGGTTGCACCAAGCACTGGATAGTTGAAATGCGTTGTGCCTCGCCTACATTAAACCGGAGAGTTGTTTGAACCCATTGCCCGCTAAGAAACTGTTTTTAGCACTTGCCCTGGCCCTGCCGATGGCATTGCTAGCGGCATTATTTGTTGGCCAGCAATGGGCTTCGGGCTCTTCGGTGCTGCAAGCTGTGTTGGGCCAAGCCGCTAGTGTCAACGAGCTTATTGTGCGTGATATCCGCTTGCCCAGGGCTATTTTTGCGCTGCTCATTGGCGCAATCTTAGCGAGCTGTGGTGCGGCCATGCAGGGCATGTTTCGCAATCCCTTGGCGGACCCAAGCCTTATTGGCGTCACCGGTGGCGCCACTATGGGTGCAAGCATCGCCATCGTTTTGGGTTTAACGGTAATCAGCAGCAGTTATTGGTGGGGCTTTGTTATTATCTCTGCCGGTGCCTTTATTGGTGGTAGCCTGACCACCTTGATGGTCTATCGTCTGGCGGTTAGTGAGCGCGGCACCTCAGTGGCGATGATGTTGCTGGCCGGTATCGCGGTGACGGCGTTTGCCAGCGCGGTTTCTACCCTGTGTGAGTTTTTTGCCGATAATGAACACCTGCGACGTATTAGCCTGTGGCAAATGGGCAGCCTAGAAGGAGCTCATTGGTTGCAGTTGCTGATTTTGTTTGTGGCCGCAGGGTTGCTTTTAATTTTCCTGCAGCGGCAGGCCCAGGGCCTAAATGCTTTATTGCTGGGCGAATCGGAAGCCCGTCATCTAGGCATCGATGTAGATGCACTAAAGCTAAAACTTATATTATGGGTGGCCATGGCGGTTGGTATCGCGGTTGCTATGGCGGGCACAATAAGTTTTGTCGGTTTGATTGTGCCGCATCTGGTGCGTTTGTTGATTGGCCCCAATCATCGTTATCTGATCGCCGCCAGCGCCATGACCGGCGCCCTGCTATTACTGCTTGCCGACACTTTGGCGCGGACAGTGATCAGTCCCTCGGAATTACCCGTCGGTGTGGTTACTGCGATTGCTGGCGCGCCGTTTTTTATCGCTTTGTTGCGGCGGCGCAAACAATGGTTGGGCGAATAGTATGGCTGTAACATTGGCCGCCACCCAGGTAACTATGCAGCGCCAAGGTCGCCGCTTATTACAGGATATCAATTTTGAAATTGGCTGCGGTGAGATGGTGGCCTTGCTCGGGCCCAATGGTGCCGGCAAAACCAGTTTGTTGAATATACTCAACGGTCAAATAAAGGCTGACTCCGGTTCAGTTACCATGGCCGGGCAGCCGCTAGCGGATTGGTCCTTAAGTAATAAAGCCAAGCATTTGGCGAGTTTGGCGCAGCAGTCCCTGTTGAACTTCCCCTATAAAGTCAGCGATGTAATTGCCCTTGGGCGCTTGCCCCACAGCAGTGGCAAGCAGCAGGATTGGCAATGGGTTAAGCAGGCCATGACGGCGATGGACGTCGGGCACCTGGCTAACTGCATTTATACCCAACTTTCTGGCGGTGAGAAACAAAGGGTGCAGCTGGCTCGAGTTATGGTGCAGCTATGGCCGCAAACACAAAATTCCGACCAGGATTTTGTTGGAGATGAAGTATCTGGCGACGATGAATTTGGTTTTTTACTGCTGGATGAGCCCACCGCCGCGCTGGACTTGGCGCACCAGCAGCTAGTCTTGCAAGCCTGTGCCGAGCGGGTACAAAAGAACTGTGCAGCGGTGGTGGTATTGCACGATATTAATTTGGCTATGCGTTTTTCCCATCGCTTAGTGCTGATGGCGGAGGGGCGAATAATCGCCAATGGCAGCCCGGATGATATTGCCCGGCCCGAGTTAATAAAGCGGGTGTTTGGTATCGATGCGCATATTATCGAGCATCCGTTACACCGCTGCCCGCATATTGTTTTTTAACAATGGCAGGCGCGCTGATGGTCATTATTATTGCCCTTATTTCGGATCATTATCTGGGCGAGCCAAGGCGCTTTCACCCACTGCTTGGCTTTGGCTATTTGGCCGATAAACTAGAACGGTTGCTAAACCAAAATTTGGTTGTAACAAAAACGACTTCCAATTTTCTGGGACTGTTGGCTTGGCTAGTATTAATTGTCCCTTGGGCGATATTGTTGCATTGGCTCTATTTGCAGCTGAGTGTTTATGGCCAACTGGCTCTTGCCAGTTTGGTTTTATATTTGACCATTGCTAGGCGCGCCTTATTTGAACATGCCACCGCCGTGGCCCGCGCCAGCGAAAACTCACTGGCTGATGCCAAAGTCGCGCTGGCAAAAATAGTTAGTCGTGATACTGCTGCCATGGAGCAAGCAGATGTCAATCGAGCGGTGATTGAATCAACCCTGGAGAATGGCAGCGACAGCCTGATTGCGCCGCTATTTTGGTTTTTAGTAGGCGGTGTAGCGGGGGTCGTTGTTTACCGGGCCGCCAATACCCTGGACGCGATGTGGGGTTATAAAAACCCACGTTTCCGACACTTTGGTTGTTTCGCCGCGAAGGTGGATGATGTGCTGAATTATATTCCTGCCCGTATTACGGCCTTGGCTTATTGTTTTTTGGGTGATTATCGGCAGGGACGAAAATGCTGGCAGCGTCAGGCTAAGCACTGCGCCAGCCCCAACGGCGGACCCGTTATGTGCGCCGGTGCCGGCGCCATGGGTTTAAAGCTAGGCGGCAAAGCTTATTATCATGGCGAGTTACAACAGCGTACTGAAATGGGCATTGGCCTAGAGCCGGTTGTTGCTGATATTCGTCATTGCAACCAATTGATTGATCGCAGCGTGGTCGCTATGGTTGGTTTGCTGGCACTGGTAGCCTTACTGCAATGTTAAAGGTGATTGAGCACGGTGGCCGTTTGGCGCAGCTGGCGGAACAAACCCAGCGCCCACTAGAGCAATGGTTAGACTTGTCGACCGGCATCAGTCCATGGTCTTGGCCGGTACCAGAGCTACCGGCTTATGTCTGGCAGCAGCTACCCAACGACCACGATAAGCTGGAGGTAATTGCGCAGCAATATTATCAGGCCAAGAGCCGTCCTTTGGCAGTACCCGGTTCGCAGTGGTTAATTCGTCAGTTGCCTCGGGCTCTGGTTAATAACGCCGCCGTTGCCCTGCCGCAACGAGGCTATCAGGAGCATTTATTGGCCTGGCAAAGTCAGGGCTATCAAATTTGTTTTTATAGTGACTGGGCTGAGCTACAGCGTTTAATGACGGCAGCTGGAAAAAATATCGGCTATGTCGTAGTGATCAATCCCAATAACCCCAGCGCCGAAAAATTTCTGCCGCAAGCTCTATATGATCTAGAGCAACAGCTGGCAAAACGCCAAGGCTTGTTGGTAGTAGATGAGGCATTTATCGATACCGTGCCCGACCATAGCTTGCTGCACCTGTCGACATTAACCCATGCGGTCGTGCTACGCTCGCTGGGAAAATTTTTTGGCTTAGCCGGTCTACGTTTGGGTTTTGGTTTTTTACCGCCCAGCTTGCGCCGGGTATTGGCATTAGAGTGCCAACCTTGGGCGGTGAGCCACCCAGCCCGATATATAGGCCAGCGGTGTTTGCAGGATGTAGAGTGGCAGGGCATGCAGCGCCGGCGCTTAAAAACAGCAGCGGCCAATTTAGCCTGCTGTTTATCGGTGTTGGATAAACCCTTGGCCCTGACAGACTATTTTATTAGCCTCGAGGCCGAGCCTGATTATATCGAAACCCTACACCAGCATTTGCTACAGCAGGGTATTTACATTCGTCGGTTTGAAGTGCAAGGTGATTTGGGCATGCTGCGTTTTGGGCTATGTGAAAGTCAAAAACTGAGGCGTATTGAGCAGGCGCTGGAGATATTCAAGGATAAATAGTCTGTCTAGGCATTCTAGGTAAGGTCAAAAGGTGTGCCGTTAGCACGAGATAGGCTTTGCCTTGGGGTTTTGTTTTCCAGGCTCTCTGAGACAGGAAGTCGAAGTGAAGCCCCCATGGACGGGTTTACGGCGTGACTGGAAAATAAAACGCCAAGGCAAAACCGGGTTAATATCTCTGCGCTCAAGTCTGCTGGGGATGATCTAATTAACTAGTGATCATCCAGAACGGATGCATAAGATGTTTAAGGTAAGTCGTTAGACGTAAAAAGCACTTTTTTAAACGTATTACATCTCACGTTTTACGTTTTATCATCCAGAAACGGAGTTTCTGGATGGGCACTAACTAGTAATTTGATTAGGATTTCAAAAAAATCATGGGACAAGAATAGAGATGTCTATAGTTTTTAGTAGAGAGTTTACAATGGTTTCGATTCGACACATCTCAACTTTCTTTATAATTCTGCTCGCTGCAGCGACCTATGCAGATGATAATAAGCGACCACGTATCGTCGCGCTAGCCCCGCACTTGGTTGAAATTGTCTACGCGGTGGGTGCCGGTGATACCCTGGTTGGTGCGGTCGAACACAGCGATTATCCCGAAGCGGCTTTAGCTATCCCGCGAGTGGGTAATTACACCGCGATTAATGTTGAGGCCGTATTACGGCTTAAACCGGATTGGGTGCTGGCGTGGAAGAGTGGCAATGGAGGTAAAGTAATTCGCAAACTCAGAAGTTTGGGGCTCAATGTCTATGTGTCTGAGCCGGGCAAGCTTGAGTCAATTTCTGTTCTGATACAGGAGTTAGGGGAGCTATCCCAGGGCCACAATACCAAACAATCAGTGGCCGCCTACAAAAATAAATACCAAGCTTTAAAAGATAACTACAGCCGGCTAAAACCGGTGTCGGTATTCTATCAGGTTTGGAATAAACCGTTGCAAACATTAAGTGATAAGAGTGTGGTTGGTGACGTTATTAAACTCTGCGGCGGCCGTAATATTTTTGCCGATGAATTGGCGATAGCCCCAAAAACCAATGTCGAGTCGATATTACTGGCCAACCCCGAGGCGATTATTGCCAGTGGGATGGGTGAAGAACGCCCGCAGTGGCTAGATAACTGGAAAGCCTGGCCGCAGCTACAGGCAGTTGAAAATAAGCAGCTATTTTTTATTCACCCCGATTTAATTCAGCGCCACAGCCCCAGATTGTTGGACGGTGCTGAAATTATGTGTCAACAATTACAGCAGGCGCGAGCAGCGAGGACCGAGCATGAGTGATTCAGCAGAACAAAGCGATAAAGATAGCTCTAATAAAGAAGAGAAAAAAACCCAGCGTCACCAGGAGCGGATGCAGCAGCGTAAAGAAATTGTTGATGCCGGTATCGACCGTGCGCAAGAAGATCGCGGTGTGCTTATTGTCCTAACCGGCGATGGCAAGGGCAAGAGTAGCTCAGGTTTCGGTACTGCCGTGCGGGCGCTTGGGCATGGTTTTAAAGTGGGAATTGTACAGTTTATTAAGGGTACTTGGGATTGTGGTGAGCGCAATGTGCTGGAAAAAATGCCGGGGGTAGAGTTCCATATAATGGGCACTGGCTTTACTTGGGAAACCCAGGACGATGGCCAGGATAAAATTGCAGCGCAGAAAGTCTGGGCCGAGGCCAAACATTTATTTTCGGACCCAGAGGTTCGCCTAGTCTTGCTGGACGAAATGACCTATGCCCTGAACTACAAGTGGCTGGATAAGAACGAGGTGCTAGAGACTCTGGCCAACCGACCGCGTCACCAGAGTGTCATTATTACCGGCCGTGGCGCTAAAAAATATCTGCAAGACGCCGCCGATACTTTCAGTGAAGTTAAAGCGATAAAACACGCTTTCCAAGCGGGCATCAAAGCCCAGAAAGGCATCGAGTGGTAAAACTGTATTTTGCCCGCCATGGCCAAACTGATTGGAATCGGCAAGGCCGAACCCAGGGCGAAAATGATATACCACTAAATGCTCTGGGTAGAAGGCAGGCTCGAAGCTTGGCCGAGGACCTGGTCGACCTACCGATAGAGCAGATAGTCTGCAGCAGCTTGCAACGAGCAAGACAAAGCTGTGAGCTGGCGAATCAACACCTGAACTGGCCAGTTTATTACAGCGAGCATTGGCGTGAATTTAGTGTTTTACAGCAAGCCGACCCAGATTATCAAATGATCGATAAAAATATCCACTCTCAATTTCAGCAATTGCTAAAACAAAATAAGGTCACTTTGCTAATTTCCCATGGAGCGGTTTTTGATTGCCTCTGCCGCAGTCTTGCCATGCCAACGGCTAAATTGGGCAATACCTGTTTATTGGAAATAGTTAAAACTCAAAGCACTTGGCAGTATCAAGTTTTACGATCTGGATATTTTTGATTTGAACATTAAATACCCCTACTTAATGGTACAAGGTACCACCTCTGACGCCGGTAAAAGCACATTGGTTGCGGCTCTTTGTCGAATCTGGGCTAGCCGCGGTATATCGGTGGCTCCGTTTAAACCACAGAACATGGCCTTAAATAGTGCCGTGACCGTAGATGGTGGCGAAATCGGCCGCGCCCAAGCGGTGCAAGCTATGGCTGCGGGTATCGAGCCCCATACGGATATGAACCCGGTGTTATTGAAGCCCAGTAGCGACGTCGGTGCCCAGGTGATTATTCACGGCAAGGTGCACAGTGATATGAATGCCATGGATTATCACCAATACAAAACTACGGCCATGGCCGCAGTACTGGAGTCCTATCGGCGGCTACAAAAAAAATACCAGGCCGTTATTATCGAAGGCGCTGGCAGCCCGGCTGAAATTAATTTGCGGGACCGCGATATTGCCAATATGGGTTTTGCCGAGGCGGTCGATTGCCCGGTGATTATTATTGCTGATATCGACAAGGGTGGTGTATTTGCGCATCTGGTTGGGACTCTCGACCTGCTAAGTCCCTCGGAGCAGGATCGCGTTGTCGGTTTTGTGATTAATCGTTTTCGCGGTGATATCGCTTTGCTACAACCGGGTTTGGATTGGCTGGAGGAAAGAACCGGCAAACCGGTGTTAGGTGTTATTCCGTACCTGCACCACTTCCACCTTGAAGCCGAGGATGCTATCCAAACCCAGGCCGAGACTCAGCCCGGGGCCGATAGTTTGAAAGTAGCGGTTCCGGTGTTGCCTAAAATTAGCAATCACACTGACTTTGATGCCTTGCAGTTAAACCCACAAGTAGAGCTGCAGTTTATTGATGCTAAAGCAGAACTACCCGCTAGTGATTTGATTATTTTACCCGGTAGCAAGTCCGTGCGCAGCGACCTGCAGTATTTGCAAGACAATGGTTGGCAGCAAAAGCTCGATCGACATCTACGCTACGGCGGCAAGTTAATGGGCATCTGTGGTGGCTATCAGATGCTGGGCCAATCTATTAATGATGGTGACGGGGTAGAAGGTGAGGCGGGAAGCAGCCGTGGCTTTGCCTATTTGCAAATAGAAACCGAGTTGCTGGGCAAAAAACAATTGCATAACCGCAATGGGGTCTTTGCTAATAGCCAGGTTGGTATCAGCGGCTATGAAATTCATCAGGGCCAGTCTTATGGTCCAGGCTGCCAGCGGCCGGTGTTTGTTATCAATGGCCAGGGTGAAGGCTGTTATAGCGAAGACAGACAAATCATGGGCAGTTATCTGCATGGTTTGTTTGACCGGCCTGAAGCGGGTCAGAAATTGCTTAGCTGGGCAGGCCTAAATACTAACCTAGCGTTTGACTACCAAAGCAAACGCGAACAGGAAATTCAACGCTTGGCCGATACCGTGGAACTGGCCCTATCAAACAGCGCGCTGCTGCAAGACTATTAGTTTGTCTGCCTGCCTATTTACGGGGTAAGCCGGCGCTTATCCACCCAGCTCTAAAGATATATCCAATTTCAGTGTTTTTATCAGCAAAAGTCGCTCTGTCGAGTCTGAGCTCAGGCCCAAAGTTCAGCCCGGCGAAAACTCCTATGATGGATAAGTATTGACGCCCTTAAGAGTGGTATCGATTTTGTCTCAGGCTGCTGAAAATGCAAAAAAGCAAAACTATCTGATGTTTTATGCGACAGAAAAATTAATCAGGAAAAAAACGTCTATCGGTTTTCTTTGCTGACTAAAAACCTATCAATATAAGCCCTTTTGTAGCTTCAGCAATTTTGTTTTCTAAGTCGCAATGTCATCGGCTTAGCTCAAGCCTGCAACCTGGAAACCTTTGTTATCTAGTCACTCAAAGCCAGCAATAAACATTACGTCCGGTGTCATTTTTATGTCTAAAGTGTTTTTTAGTTATTAAGTGGCAAAAGTGCATTACCTGTCTAAAGTATATCTATAGATGCCGCTAACTACCTAGCTAGACCGCGTGTCTTGTATTTATTGAGGAGAGGATATGAAAACAACAATGAAGATAGCCGCATTAGCGGCGTCGTTTATGCTGCCATCAGTCGCCCTGGCTGAAGTCGGTGAAATTAAGTGGAACGGCTTTGTGTCTGTCGGTGGGGGCGTAACCCTAAGCAGTGATGAAGAGTTTCTAGGTTATGACGACAATATCAGTTTTAAACCAGACACCATCTTAGCGTTACAAGCCAGTGTCGATATGAGCGAAGACTTGTCTATGACGGCTCAATTAGTGGGCCGAGGCAGTGATGACTTTGATGTGGCGTTTGAATGGGCTTACCTAAGCTATCAGTTTAACGATGAGCTGAAGTTTGATATCGGTAAATTGAGAGTGCCATTTTATATGTACTCTGATTACCTTGATGTTGCCTATACCTATCATTGGTTAAGGCCGCCGAGTGAGGTCTATGGCTCTACCGCAATCAATACTTTTGAGGGCGTGAGTGCATTGTATAGCACCAGCATGGGTAATTGGGATTCCAGTGTGCAGGTTATTTATGGTGCCAGTGACACCGAGACCGTTACCGGGGTTATTGAAATCAACAACCTAACTGGAATTTCCTGGACGATGGAGCGCAATTGGTTTTCTGCTCGCTTGGCTTATTATCAAGCCGGAGTTGGGGTAGAAAGCGATGGTTTGACAGCGCTTTCCAACGGCCTAATTGCGGCTGGTTTAAGTAATGTTGAAGATAAATTTTCAGTCAAAGAGGATGATGATACTGGTACCTTCAGTGCTGCGGGGATAAAAATTGATCACAATGGCTACATCGCTGTGGCCGAGTATACCCAGGTAAACCTCGAGGATTCATTTTTAGCGACTACAGATCAGTACTATATTAGCTTGGCTAAACAAATCGATGACCTCACTTTTCATATCACCTATGAGCATGACAAAGACGGCATCAGCGGTGGCTTAGTTGAAGGTATTCCCAATGTGCCTGCTTTGGCTGCGCTTAGAGCTGGCGTCAGTGGTGTGGTAAATAGCGTACGCGAGGAATCAGATACCTATACTGTTGGCCTACGTTACGATTTTCACCCATCGGCCGCATTCAAAATTGAATTCTCGGATATTTCCAGAGACTTTGGTAACGATGCATCTCTAGTTTCATTTTCCATCGACGCTTTATTTTAAGGAGACTGTTATGTTAACTAAAATGCCAAAACTGGCTAAGGCCTTGTTAATACTTGCGCCGAGTCTTCTGTTGTCAACGGTAGCTTTTGCAGAAACAGTAGTGGTGGTAAATCCTGGCAATGGCAATAGCCTAACGGCGCAGGACATCACTAGAATTTATCAGGGCAAGAAGAAATCGTTTGCCGATGGTTCAACCATTGTGCCGCTAGACCAGAAAAATGGTTCTGCCGGGCGTACTGAATTTGTTAAAGCATTGTTAAATAAAAGCCCTCAGCAATATAAGGCCTATTGGGCCAAGCTTTTGTTTACCGGTAAGGGTACGCCGCCTAAAAGTGTTGATAGCAGCGCCGAAGTGAAATCACTGGTGGCTAAGAATCCGTCGACCATTGGTTATATTGATGCCGCTGACGTTGATGCCAGCGTTAAAGTGGTGCATACACTTTAGTAAAAAATGCAGCTTCGAATCGCTCCCGAAATAGATTTGAAGCTGCCATTATTTAACCTGGTATTCGGGGGTTTTGTTATAGGTGACTTATGTGGCGTTTATCAAATATATCTATTCGTAATAAAATACTATTGATCCCTTTTTTGGCTGTCATTGGCTTCTTCTTGGTGGTCAGCTTTTCTGTGGTTGGCAACAAAGAAAATACACGTGCGTTACAGGCGATAGAAAAAATATATTTTCCTGTGTTGGAGTTGGCTAACTCCAACATTGTCACCTTGGAAAGAATGAATGAAGCTTTGACCTCAGCCGCCAGCACCGGCGATGAAGAGGCCTTGGCGCAGGTGGGGAAAATGAAGCAGACTATGGTGGCTAGGTTGTCCCAAGCCAATAGCTTGCAGCCCAATTTGTCAGCGGAGTTGTCAGTTCTAAACGTCAAGTTAGAAAACTATTATACAATGTCGTATAAATTGACCGCGGATATGGTCAGCGGAGATTTCGATTTTTCAACCGTGGCGCCATTGGTAGAAAAGAAAAATTCACTTTATGCTGATGCGGCTGCCGGCTATCAGAAATTTTATGATGCCAATTTGGCCCTTTTCAATACGACTGTAATTGATGCCGAAGAAAATGGTCAGGCCGTAGTGGCTTATAGCTTGGTGGTTGGGGTAGTAACCGCACTGGTGTTGGTTTTGATCTCAATAACTATAGTGCTGTCGGTGACTAAGAGCCTAAGCTTGGTGACTGAGTCATTGAAAGATATTGCCCATGGCGACGGTGATTTAACCCGCCGTATCGAAAAAACGGGCAACGATGAAGTCGGCGAGCTGGTTGAATGGTTTAATCAATTTGTTAGCAAAATTCATACAACGATGAAGGAAGTGGTCGAGGCCATTACGCCTTTAACCAATATGGCCAAAGACCTAAATTTGGCGTCTTCGGACTCAGCCTCTATCGCCTCCGAGCAGCAGCAGTCCTCGGAAAAAATGAGCGAATCTGTCGCAGATTTGTTGAGTGGTATTGTCAATGTAGGTGACCATGCTCGGTCTGCCGCCCAGGGCACGGAACAAACCGATGCGGATGCCAAAACAGGTATGAAAGTAGTTACCGAGACGGTAGATTCCATCGGCAATGTGGCCGCGCAGGTAGAAAAAGCTGTGGTTGTTATAGGCCGTTTGGAATCTGATGCCGACAGTGTCGGAGGCATTCTGGATGTAATTAAAGGCATTGCCGAACAGACTAATTTGTTAGCCCTAAATGCTGCAATTGAGGCGGCCCGTGCGGGTGAGCAGGGGCGTGGTTTTGCGGTGGTTGCCGATGAAGTTAGAACCCTGGCATCGCGCACCCAGGAGTCGACCCAAGAAATTCAGCGGGTAGTTGAAGAGCTGCAGAGTGCGGCCCTTGAAGCTGTATCGGTAATGGATATGGGAAAAACCTTGGCCGAAAGCAGTGTCCAACATGCCGGTCAAACCGGTGATACCCTAGAGGGAATTGTCGGTAAAATTAGTTCGATTACTGAAATGAATCAACTCATCGTTGAAACTACCGAAGAGCAACATCAAGTAACTGCCTCGATGCAAGAAGGTATGGTAAATATGCAAAACCTGACTGGCCGCGCTTCAGCCAGTAATGAAAAAACCTCTGAACTGGGTGCCTCTTTGCAGGGTATGGCGGCGCAGTTACAGCAGTTAGCAACACAGTTTAAAGTGTGATAGATAGCGCTGCCGGATTTGAATGCTCGGCAGCGCTGCACTTTAACACCATAATTCTACCCACCAAGTTTTAATAACTTGCGCATAGTGCGAGTAGGGCGGTCAGTTCTATAAGCTCCACGGCCGCGCCGGCGGTATCGCCAGTGCAACCGCCCAGCCTTAATATCATCATCCTGCGTAATAAAACCCAAGCCAAGCCCGCACTTAGGAGTATCAACAATGATTGGCTAAAACCAAAAAATAATAAAGTAATAAGACCATACAGCAGCAGGGCTATATCGATATGTTTTTGGTTTAAGCCCTGGATAAAACTCTGGGCTGACCCGTCCGTGCGAACATAAGGGGTGCAGCGAAAAATTAGCAGAGAAGCGGCCCGGCCTAGCATGGGGATTATGAGTAGGCCGGTATAGGCCTGGTTTTCGAGTAGATAACTAAGGGTGGCGTACTTGGCAATCATTAAGCTAGCGACCGCCATTAAAGCACCGCTACCATTACGTGAATCCTTCATAATCTCTAGGCTGCGGTCTTTGTCGCCTAGGCCGCCAAGCCAAGCGTCGGCACTGTCGGCTAGGCCATCAATATGTAGCCCGCCGGTGATAAAAACCCAGCCGATCAATAGCAACGCAGCGACCACCGCCGGACTGAAAAACTGCATCGATATAAGGGCCAAAGAATAGAGCAATAAACCAATGATTAAGCCTACCGCGGGAAATAACAAGCTGGCCCTGCGGCTGTCTTCGGTTTTGATCTCTTGCAGCCGGGGCATAGGTAGGCGAGTTAGGAAAACTATCGCCACAGCCAGGGCCTTAAAATAGGAGTTTAGTCGATTCATCATGACGTTAGATTTTCTCATCTAGAGGACGGTGAAATATTAATTGAGGCCAGTCGTCACTGTCGGTCTTATGAAAAACATCGATTCGGCTTAAGCACGCATGGGGTACGGCGAGGCGAGATAAAGGTCGTAGCGGCATGCCTAAGACATGTGCGAGTATGCAGCGGATAACGCCGCCATGACTGACCAATAAAACATGTTGGCCTCGATATTGTTGCAAAATTTGTTGCCAGGCGGATATAACCCGCTGGTTAAAGTTAGCCATAGTTTCACCATTTGTCGGCGGGTTATGTTCTGGGTCTCGCCAAAATTTTTCAACCGCGGCTGGGTCTTGTTGAAAAATAGCATCGACTTTACAACCCTCCCAGTCACCAAAATAAATTTCTTGTAGGCCGTCAATTATCTTGGCTTTAGCTTGCCGCTTTTGTTGGCTGTAGTGTTGGGCAAAACTGAGGCAGCGCTGGGCTGGGGAACTTAGTATTTGTTGCCAGCCATCCTCCGGGGCGAGTGCCTGTGTCATTTGCTGCAAACCTAAAGGGCTGGCCGGGCTGTCGGTATGACCACGAAAAATTTCGCCGCCAAGGCAGTGGCCATGGCGGAGCAGGTCAATACGGGTAGGAGTCATTGGCTCACTCCGGCTTCAGCGAAGGTGGCCATATTGTTATGCAGGCTGCAGGCCTGTTTTAGTATGTGTATACACAGGGCGGCGCCACTGCCTTCACCTAAGCGTAGCTGTAAGTCCAGAATTGCTTGCAGTCGTAGCTCATCTAAAATCAACTGGTGGCCAGGTTCCTGCGAGCGGTGGCTGGCAATCAACCAGGGCTGCAGGCCTGGGTTGATTTTGCAGGCGACTAGCGCCGCGGCGCAGCAGATATAGCCATCCAATAAAATACTGACCCCTCGCTGAGCAGCGGCGATAAAGCTTGCGCTCATCGCCGCTATTTCCAAACCGCCAAGCTGCTGCAGCCATTGCTCGGGGCTGAGCTCACCCAACTGGCTGCAGCGCTGTAATGCGGTCTCTATCAAAGCCTGTTTTTGTACCTTTTGCGCCGCCGCAATCCCTGTGCCGGCGCCGACTAAAGTGCTGCAGTCACAGCCTAAGATGGCAGCCGCCAGAGCAGCGGCTGAACTGGTATTACCTATGCCCATCTCGCCGGCAATAAATACCTGGCCTCGTTGGTATGAGCTACCCACAGCGTAGCCGGCTTGCACGGCTTGTTGGTATTGATTTCGGCTCATTGCTGGCTGCTGGCTAAAGTCGGCTGTACCCGCGCTAATTTGCAGCTGGCTTACGCCGGCAAGTTCTTCCATGCGCTCGATGGTGCCGAGGTTAACAATATCGAGTGAGGCGTTGTTCTCTTTGGCGAGCACGTTAATAGCGGCACCGCCGCGGGCGAAATTACGAATCATCTCCTGGGTTACAGCTTGGGGGAAGGCTGAAACCGAGTGTTGGGCTATGCCGTGGTCCGCGGCAAAAATAGTAATATGGCAGCTATCAAGTTCGGGTTTTTCCCGGTGTTGATGAGCGGCCAGCTCTACCGCTAGGCTTTCCAGTCGGCCGAGGGAGCCGGCGGGTTTGGTTAGCTGCTGTTGCTTGGCTAGGGCAAGCTGGTGGTACGCACGGCTAGGAGCTTCGATCGGGCGGTATAAAAAATGGCTAGGCACGATAATTCTCGTTTGGGTTTCCAGGGGGAGCTAGAGGGCGGGGCCTTTCATGACTAAGGGTAGGCCCGCCGCGGTGAAAATTACCCGGTGGCAATGTTGGGCCAGGGCTTGATGTAAAAAACCGCTCTGGTCGACAAAGTCCCGGCTTAGCTGGCCCATCGGGATGACCCCTAGACCGACCTCATTGCTCACAAAAATAATATCTGCGCTGAGGCCTTGAATGGACTCGAGCAGGATTCGCCCGTGTGCCGGCGGCGCTATATCGGTTTTTTGCAGCAAGCAGTTACTTAACCAAAGGCTGAGACAGTCCACTAGTAGGCAGGTATCGCCAGCGCTGTTTTCTCGCAAGGTTTGACCTAGTTCAATGGGGCATTCGATGGTCGGCCAATGGCTAGGGCGCTGCTGTTGATGTTGGCTAATACGATCGTCCATGCTGGCATCATTGAAACTACTGTCAGCGGTAGCGATATAGATTACTTTTTTGCCTTTACTTTCAAGGCCTTGGGCAAGGTCTTGGGCTAAACGACTCTTACCAGAGCGGGCTCCGCCGAGGATTAACTGCTGCATTTTTAGGGTATTTTCACGATAAAGTAGCAATTATAACAGTGTCGTTAAATACATTGTATGGAAACTGGCAAGTCCTAAAATTGGGTTTAGACTAAAAGAGTAAAATTGAACTAATTAGAGCAGGATGCGTAGATTTGCCTCATTTATTGATTGGAGCGATGACCGTGATCACACAGGAAATGGAGTTTATTTGCCAATGACCGGCGTATTGGATAAGCCTGAGGTACTCGATGAAGAGCTGGCCCTAGAGCGCAGAATTCGCCGTGAGGCCGAACAGTTGGTGGAGAGTCTTGGCCAGCAGCTCATTAGCGCCAGCGCAGAATTGAAGCAGCTTAAGCAGGATATTGGTTCCCAGGTGCAAGAGCAAGTCGGCGAAGTGATGGCCAACGGCCGTGCTAACGATAAAAAACTGATTAAATTGCGACAAACTAATCTGCGCTATCAAATGGTGGTCAATACCTCGAATGTGGGTATTTGGGAATTCGACCTAAATGACAGCAATGTTTATATTTCATTGCAGCTGGCTACAATGCTGAAGTATAGCGAGCCTGAGTGCAGCCAGCTGTTTTATGAAGGCAAACTGGTGGCGCCGGATGACAAGGACCGTTTTGATGGCTTTATGACCGGAGCCATTGTTGAGAAAAAAGAATTTGATTTTGAATGTCGGTTTTTAAATTCCGAAGATAAAGTCTATTGGTATCGCGTCTGCGGCCGGTCCAAATTAGACAGCCGGGGTCAGCCGGTATCCATTATCGGCTCCCTTACTGATATCCACGATGCCGTGGTTTCGCGCAATAAAATCCAACATTTGGCGCACAATGATGAGATGACTGGGATCGCCAACCGGGCGGGCTTTAACCGCCAGTTAGATGATGTGTTAAGTCTGTGTGAACGTAAAGACAGTGATCGCGACAATTTCACCTTGCTCCTAATGGATGTCAACGACTTTAAAACCATCAATGATGTCCACGGCCATCATGTTGGCGACGAGGTATTAAAACATGTGGCTAATTCCATACTTAGTTCGGTAAAAAAAGAAGACTGCGTGGCTCGTCTCGGTGGCGATGAGTTTGCGGTGGTATTGCAACACGCGGCTACGGCGGCAGAGGCCGATGCAATTTGCCAGCGGATTATGGCAGCCTGCCAAGCTTCGTTTAGCGCCGGTGCCCAGCAAATTACTACCCGAGTAAGCATTGGGGTGGCGTTTTATCCAGCGGATGGGGAAGATAAAAACCAGCTTTTACGGGCGGCGGATCTGGCCATGTATAAGGCCAAGGCCAATAAAAGTACTGGCAGCGAAAGCCATTTCTTTTCGCCTAAGCTAATTCAAAAATTTGATCGAGAAATACAGCTAAAAGCCGAGTTAGAAGATGCGATAAAAAATGACAAATTGCAGCTTTCTTACCAGCCCCAGTGGGATTTGGAGTCAACCCGCTGCGTCGGGCTAGAGAGCTTGATCCGCTGGCAGCTACCAGATGGCAGCATGGTTAGGCCCGGTGAGTTTATCAGCGTGGCCGAGCAAAGCGGGTTGATTTTACCCCTGGGTGAATGGGTGGTAGATAAGGTTTGCCAGCAGCTAACCTCTTGGAAAGAGCAGGGTTTTGAAACCCGAGTGGCGATAAATATTTCCGCCGAACAATTTTTACATCGAGACATAGCCAAGCTGTTCGCGGATAAAATTCGCCAATACCGCCTCAGTGCGGATGCCTTTGCGGTTGAGCTGACCGAGGGGCTAATTATCAAAGATATGGAAACCGCTACCACCCAGCTAGAGTCTCTGCGCGATTTAGGGGTGAAAATATGCCTAGACGATTTTGGTACGGGCTATTCCAGCCTAAGTTATTTACACCGTCTGCCGATTGATCAACTCAAAATTGATCGCAGTTTTATTTGGGAGCTGGGTCTGTCGACCTGTAGCCATGCGATTACCCAGGCGATCATTACCATGGGTGACACCATGGGCTTGGAAGTCATTGCTGAAGGCGTAGAGACCGTTCACCAGCTGCAATGGCTACAGCAAAAAAATTGCCACCTAATCCAGGGTTATCTTTTAACCGAACCATTGGAGCCGGATGAAGTGCCCAGTGTGGTTGCCGCTGAAACCATTCTTCCCTATGTCGCCGGAAACAAGCGCTTGTAAGTATCCTTCTTGTTTTTTTGCCGAGGCCGCAGTTTCTGGCGACCTCAACCTTCCGATACAACTTATTGCCTCAATGGGGTATATTCAGCGCCTATTGAAAACCGGCTGAGCTATTAATATAGTTCGGCCGGCTTGATTTCAGGCTGATTTATTTTATTGGGGAAGGTGGCTATGGCCTACGAATACGGCTCGATAGATTTAGGAATTCGCAATCCATTTAAGGTCGAAGGGGCTATCCGCGCCATTGCTGGTCTGCCGGTGGTGGCAATGGGTTTGGTATCAATTTTGTCGGTGCAATCTCTGGTCGCGAGCGGTAATAAATTGCAGGCTTGGGTGACCTTGGCGGTTGCCATCGTGCTGTTGGTTTGGGGCTTGGGCGCTATTGGCCGGGGGCTATTTCAGCTGATGCGCTTTTTTGTCGGGCGTGGTGTGCCAACCAGCTTGGCTAAAAATTATTCTAAAAGCGAAAGCCATGTGAATGAGCCCGGCGTTGCCTATAGCGAACAAATGCTGGAGCAGATGTTACAGGGTCGTAAAAATTTGACCTTTACCGAGCCCAATGGTTGGTTTTCTCGCGCCCTACATACCCTTTTGCCGCGCTTATTGTTTTTACCCTATGCTTATCGCAACTTGGCTTTGCGTATGGCCCAGGGCCTGGTGCAAACCTTTATGGGTTTTTTATGTTACGGCTTGGCTTGGTTTTCCGGCAGCACGGGTCTAACTGATATTGCCAACACCCCAGTATTGGATTGGTTGGCGATTGTACTTAGCTTTTATTTAATCATTGTTTGGTGGGGCAAGCGTCAGCCCCTAAGCCCAGCGCTGCAAAAGACCAATATTGTGGTCGGTGTTGGCGGTATTGTGGTGTGGCTGGTCGCTGCTATTCTGCTGCCGATGGGGCTAAGCTATATTCATAGCAGTGTGAGTCCGTTGCCACCGGTGGTTTTTAGCTCGTCAAAGTATATCTTTATGGTCTCCGGTTTCGCCTTAGCAACCGTTGCGCTGGTCATGGCTTTGGTGCGTTTACGTCTGGGTAGTGTTGAGCCCAAAAGTGAAGTTTCAGAAATGCGCGATACCTGGCAGGAGCCTTTGCACCCGCAGGAATTGTTCATCAATTTTGAGAATATCGTGATGGCCAATCGCCGCTACCGCGAAGTGCCAAACCGGGTGTATCGAGAGTTGGATGCTAACCTGGTCGAGGAGGGCAGCGATGATAAGGGACGTTTTAGCGGCGAGTTGATTCAGGAAACCCAGCCGGTGTACCGAGAAATTGGCTCTAGCCCATTGTTTAAATATTTAAAAGTTGGCGCTACGGTATTCGGTCATGCTTTAAAGGTGTTGGCGGCTGTATGGCTATACCTAGCCATTGACGACTTAAGTACGATCTTTAATTCTGCTACCAGCAGTACCCTGGCCAGTTTGTTGGAATCTGGCGATAGCTTATTGACCATGCTGGTTATTTGGATGTTTGGCTCGGCCATTGCCCACATCGCTCATACTTTTTGGGCCGAGATGCAGTTCGAGTCGCTGTTGGTGTATTTTCAGTGCCAGGGTACCTACGCCGAAACAAAATTGGCCACCGGTACCAGTATCTATGATTCGACCCGCTCGGAAAATACGGTGGTGCGCTCCAGTTTAACGCCCTGGTTATTAACTACCCGGGTGGTCAGCAGTTGTTTTACTGAAAGTGGCGCCCGTAACCTTGAGTTTCCCCGCTTCATTTTAGAAATGCACCGCAATGATGACGTTCGCGATGCAATTGTTGGCGAAGTAAAAGAATTTATGCGCCAAAGGGAAACCATTGCCAGCCTCAATAATGAGCGCGATCTTGAAGCGGCGGCACAGATATACCAGATTAACCAGCAGAGCCGTAATGGGCCGGATGCCACCCAAGCTATAGCTTCCACTCAGCTCGATCTTGAGCGTGCTGATGAGTATGGCAATGGTGGCACCGACGATGAGCTGCCTAAGTCTTAAGGTGCAAGTTTCTGAGTGTAAATTGATCATGCATGGCGCGGCTTTCGCCTAGTCAGCTTATTAGTCGCGCAAAACTTCTTGTTGATATTTTTTTAGTCGATGCTGTCAATTTAGCCTGGAAAAATCAGGATTTTGGCCGATACTTTGAAAGCCAGGCTGGTGTTTGATGTTCGATTAGAGAATCGGCTACATAGCAAGGCAGCTGTTAACAGGGATTGAATGGCGCTGTGTAGGAAGGTCTTAGGTGTAACATCTTCTAGTGTCTAGGCAATAAAATTTTAAATCTAATATCCGTAGACCCCTTATGAATGTAAACGATGTCGAAGTTCAGGCCCATATGACTTTTGCTTGCGTGACTGCCGAGCCTAGCAGTCCGTTGGTGGATGTTATTAGTACCATGCTGGGTGCTGACAATCCCTGTCTTATCGTAGTGAAAGACGATAAGCCGGTAGGGATCATTACCGAAAGAGATATGCTCAGGGTCTTGGCCAGTGAGACCTTAGACGGCAAGGATATTGCTGAACTTTCAGCAGAACATATTATGTCGCGTAGTCCGATTACGGTGACCTATCAAGCGTCTTTAAAAGAAGCCTTTGTGATTTCCCAGTCTTATGGGGTGCGCAATCTGCCGGTGGTGGATGACGACGGTTATCTTATGGGGATTCTGGGGCAGGGCGATATTGTCAGCGCCCATTTTGATTTAGTGGAAGAGCTGAGTGCCCTGTCCATGGAGGATGCCCTGTTGGGTATTGGCAATCGCCGAGCTATGGAAATGGATTTGAACTATACCCATGCCAATGCTAAGCGCTACCAGCGTCATTACTCGGTGGTCTTGCTCGATGTCGATTTCTTTAAAAAATACAACGATCATTATGGCCACCAGAAGGGTGATGATGCCCTCCAGCTAGTGACCAAGGCCATTAAGTCTGGTGTACGTAGCTCGGACCGGGTGTATCGCTACGGTGGTGAAGAATTGTTGATACTGTTACCGGAAACCTACCCTCTGGTAGCTTGTAAAGTGGCCGAACGGGTGCTGCAAATTATTCGTAATAAACAAGAGCCTCATTGCCAAAGTGATGTTGGCCTCTTAACCGTGAGCGCGGGTTTATGTGCTTTCGAGCCAGGTTGTGGCCGTGGCTGGGAGGACATTGTGAAAGAGGCTGATGAGCAGTTATACACCTCTAAGCAGCGTGGCCGTAACTGCGTTAGTTGGCTTGGCGACCAGGACTCGATTGTCGCGGCGGCGGTATAAGCCTTCTTATTACACCGGCAGTCGGTCCGCTGCCTAATTATTCCCCATCTAATCGACGCTAGCGCTCGACCTTCGAGGCTCTAGCCCTTATAGTGCCCCACTTTTAATACTCATCAGGTTACCGTTTTGATTTCCACCGCCAATATCACCATGCAGTTTGGGGCCAAGCCCTTGTTTGAAAATATCTCCGTTAAGTTTAGCGGTGGTAATCGTTACGGCCTGATTGGCGCCAATGGTTGCGGCAAATCGACCTTTATGAAAATTCTTGATGGCAGCTTGGCACCCTCGGCCGGCACCGTCTCTATTTCCCCCAACGAGCGCGTCGGTAAGCTTTCCCAAGACCAGTTCGCCTTCGAGAGCTACAGCGTAGTCGACACGGTGATCATGGGCCATGCCGAGTTGTGGGAGATCAAAAAAGAGCGTGACCGCATCTATGGCCTAGCCGAGATGTCGGAAGCCGATGGCATGAAGGTGGCGGACCTAGAGACCCTGTTTGCCGAGATGGATGGCTACAGTGCTGAAAGCCGAGCAGAAGAGATCCTGCTGGGTGCTGGCATAGATCAGTCGCTGCATTACGGCCTGATGAGCGAAGTTGCACCCGGTTGGAAGTTACGAGTCTTGTTGGCCCAGGCACTATTCTCCGACCCGGATATCCTATTGTTGGACGAACCTACCAACAACTTGGATATGGATACTATTCGCTGGCTGGAAGGGGTGCTGAACGAACGTAAAAGTACCATGATCATTATTTCCCACGATCGCCACTTTTTAAACTCGGTCTGCACCCATATGGCAGATATCGATTACGGTGAGCTGCGTGTCTACCCGGGCAGTTATGATGATTTCATGATTGCTGCGACCGCAGTGCAGGAGCGCCTGAGCTCTGAGAACTCTAAAAAGTCGGCGCAAATTGCCGAGCTGCAGCAGTTTGTCAGCCGCTTTTCGGCCAACGCCTCAAAAGCCAAGCAGGCGACTTCGCGGGCCAAGCAAATCAGCAAAATCAAGCTGGATGATATTAAAGCCTCTAGCCGCGCGACACCCTATATTCGTTTTAAGCAAGACAAGAAGCTACACCGTCAGGCCGTAATCTTGGAAAACCTGGGTCATGGTTTCGAAGATAAAAACCTGTTTAAGGGTGGCGATCTGATCTTGGAAGCCGGCAGCCGCTTGGCCATCATTGGAGAAAACGGCGTCGGTAAAACCACCTTGTTGCGCTGCTTAATGAGCCAGCTGTCGCCCGAACAAGGGCGTATTCAGTGGGCGGAAAATGCCAGCCTGTCCTATTGCCCGCAAGACGCCACCGCCGAATTTGATAACGACCTAAATTTGTTTGATTGGATGTCGCAGTGGCGCAAGCCCAACCATGACGATCAAATTGTGCGGGCGACGCTGGGCCGCTTGTTGTTTTCATCTGAAAGCTTTAACAAGAAGGCGCAGGTTTGTTCCGGTGGCGAAAAAAACCGCCTGTTGTTTGGCAAGATGATGATGCAAGATGACAACGTCTTACTCTTGGATGAGCCAACCAACCACTTGGACATGGAATCAATCGAGGCGCTAAACTTGGCCCTGGAAAACTACGACGGCACGCTAATTTTTGTTAGCCACGACCGCGAGTTTGTCTCCTCTTTGGCGACTCGAGTTATTGAGATCAAGGGCAACCAGCTGGTAGATTTCCAAGGCACCTATGAAGAGTATTTGGCCAGCCAGGAAATTACTGCATAGTAGATTTTTCAAACATTGTAGTCATATAAAAAACAGCGCCTATGGCGCTGTTTTTATATCGGTTGTCAGCCAAGTGGTAATAAGCCGGGCCGCCGGGGCAAGTCGAAACGCCCGCGCGATGCAGGCTTAGATCTGGGGTTTTGTTTTCCAGACTCTCTGAGACAGGGACGTCGAAGGGAAGCCTCCAAGGACGGATTTACGGTGTGTCTGGAAAATAAAACGCCAGAGCTAAGCCGGAAAAGAATCTAGGCTATTCGGTGGTATATGGGATGAAAAAATATAGGCGTTCATGATTTTGTTGAACGTTAGACGGGCAATATCCTTATTGCCCGTTTGCTACATTACCTAGCTTATACCTTGATCGGCTTATACTTCATCCGCTTGGGGCCGGCATCGGAACCTTTACGGGCGACAAAGTCCTCGTGGTATTCGGTGTAGCTGCCTTCAAAAAAGACAATATTGTTATCATCTTCGTAAGCCATGATATGGGTCGCCACGCGATCGAGAAACCAGCGGTCGTGGGAAATGACCATGGCGCAGCCGGGGAAGTTAAGTAGGGCTTCTTCCAGGGCGCGTAAGGTTTCAACATCCAAATCGTTGGAGGGCTCATCCAGCAGCAATACATTGGCACCTTGCTTTAAAGTATTGGCTAGATGCAAACGACCGCGTTCACCACCGGAAAGTTCGCCTACACGTTTTTGCTGGTCGGTGCCTTTAAAATTAAAGCGGCCGGCATAGCTGCGTGAGCTAACTTCATAGCCGCCAATTTTTAACATGTCCTGGCCGTCAGAAATTGCCTCCCACACGCTCTGGCTGTCGTCCAGGTTTTCCCGGCCCTGTTCAACATAAGCCACCTGAGTGCTTTCGCCTAACTCAACTGTGCCGGAATCGGGTTGCTCGGTGCCGGCAATCATTCTAAATAAAGTCGATTTACCGGCGCCATTGCCGCCGACGATGCCGACGATGGCACCTTTAGGAATGCTAAGGTTTAAATCTTCGATCAGCATACGGTCGCCAAAGCTCTTGCTCAGGTTGTTGATCTCAATAACCTTATCGCCTAATCGCTCACCCGGTGGGATATAGATTTCATTGGTTTCGTTGCGGGTCTGGAAGTCCTGGGATTGCATTTCTTCAAAGCGTGACAAGCGCGCCTTGTTTTTAGCGCGACGGCCCTTGGGGTTTTGTCGCACCCACTCCAGTTCCGCTTTGATGGCTTTGTCGTGGGAGGCCTCGCTGCGTTGTTCCTGGGCCAGGCGCTCTTCCTTGGTTTCTAGCCAAGTGGTGTAGTTACCCTCGTAGGGTATGCCGCGACCCCGGTCGAGCTCTAAGATCCAGCCAGCGGCATTGTCGAGGAAATAGCGATCGTGGGTAATGGCCACTACCGTGCCATTAAAGTCATGCAGAAATTGCTCCAGCCAGAATACTGACTCGGCGTCCAAGTGGTTGGTGGGTTCGTCCAGCAACAACATATCTGGGCGAGATAGCAACAAGCGGCATAGGGCAACACGGCGCTTCTCACCGCCGGATAGTTTGCTGACATCGGCATCCCAAGGCGGCAGGCGCAAAGAGTCGGCGGCCTGCTCGAGTTTATTGTCCAGGTTGTGGGCATCCCAGGCCTGGATAATATCTTCGAATTTGCCCTGCTGCTTGGCTAGGGCGTCAAAGTCAGCGCCTTCTTCGGCATAGTCGGCATAGACCTTGTCTAAGCCGGCCATCGCATCGAGGGCTTCGCGTACGCCATCTTCTACATTGCCGCGTACATCTTTGTTTTCATCCAGCTGCGGTTCCTGGGGCAGGTAGCCGATCTTGATGCCCGGCATGGGGCGAGCCTCACCGTTATAGTCGGTATCAACCCCGGCCATAATACGCAGCAGGGTCGATTTACCGGAACCGTTTAGGCCTAAAACGCCAATTTTGGCACCGGGGAAAAACGACAGGGAAATGTCTTTCAAGATTTCGCGTTTGGGTGGGACGATCTTGCCCACGCGGTTCATGCTGTATACGTATTGCGCCATGGAGTGGCAGCCTCCGTTGAGGGAAAATTAATGGTCGCTAGTGTACCCGATTCTGGTTCTGATTCTTAGCGGAGAAAAATTGCTTGCATTAACAGACTCTATGGTTAATTATTCAGCTATAGAAAATCATAGTAATAATGAAACCAGAGACAGCGATAGGATTGACCCGATGACTCAGCTTGAAATTGCCGAAAAATGTACCGTGATACGTGCCCAGGATGGCAGCTTGGCCCCCGACGCTCCGGCTTGGACCACAGAAATTGATAACCCCTACCTGCATGGCGCTTATGCCCCGACCACTATTGTGATGGAGGCCGATGAGCTCGAGGTGGTTGAAGGCGAGATACCCAAGGACTTATTTGGTGCCTATTTACGTAATGGCCCCAACCCAGTATTTAAGCCCCGTTTTAATCATCACCCCTTTGATGGTGATGGCATGTTGTACGGTGTTTGGTTTAATGAAGGCAAGGCGAGTTATCGTAACCGCTGGGTTAATACCGAAGCGCATATTAAAGAAGCTGAAGAAGAAACTGCGGTGTGGCCAGGGGTTATGGGGCCGTTTGATTTCAGCCTGCCTGGCTTCCCGATCAAAGATACCTCCAATACCGATGTGGTGTTTTTTAATAATCATATTATGTCGCTTTGGTACAACGCCGGTATTCCCTATAAGTTGGATGCCCAGACCCTAGAAACCAAAGGCCGTGAAGATTTAAATGGCCAGCTCAAGCGCAGCTTGTCGGCCCACTCCAAAGTGGATTGGGAGAAAAATGAGCTGATCTATTTCGATTACTACGATGAGTATCCGCATTACCGTTATGGCATTGCCGATAAAGACGGCAATGTTATCCACGAGGCTGAAGTGGCTTTGCCGGGCCCACGCTTGCCCCATGATATTGGTGTTTCTGCCAACTACGTGATTGTCCACGATTGTCCATTTTTTCACGATGTTGAATTATTGAAGCGGACCAAAAAACGAGTGATGACTTTCCATCGCGATATGCCTACCCGTTTTGGGGTGCAGCCACGTTATGGCAAGGGCGATGAAGTTAAGTGGTTCGATTGTGAGCCCTGTTATATTTTGCACACCACTAACTGCTGGGAAGAAGGCGATTGGGTGATTCAGGTGGGTTGTCGTTCAACCAACCCCATGCCCAAAGCCGACCCCGCGGAAGGCGAGCTTTCACATATGTTGGCGTATATGCGTCTCGAAGCCAATATGTATATCTGGAAATTCAATATGAAAACCGGCGAGGTGATCGAGCACGATATCGATACCTTAAACACTGAATTTAATAAAGCCAACCCTCTGTATATGGGTTACAAAAGCCGCTATAGCTTTAACCAATATATTATGACCAAAGAAGATGACGGCGTTGGTACCTTGGCTTTTGGCGCGCTGGTAAAATATGACACCGAAACCAAAGAGTGCCAGCGTTGGGACTACGGCGAGGGCGTATTTGGTTCAGAGGCACCTTATTGCCCGGCCAGGGGCGCAACCCGAGCCGACCCGGAAGACCAGGGTTACTTGGTTAACTTTACCACCGATACCAATGACTGGACGTCTTATTGCTTGATCTTTGATGCGAGAGATATCAGCGAAGGGCCGGTTTGTAAAATAAAAATTCCCCACCGTTTACCGTTTGGCTTTCACGCTAACTGGGTTCGTGGTGAGGATATTTGGGGCTAGTTTAGAAGCTCCGCACTATGTCGGCCTAGATTTGGGGTGGTAAACCACCCCATCGGCCCTAGCATCGAAGAGCTTATACACATTGGCGCTACCGTTTAAGGCTTTGCCACACTCGCATGCCCTTTGCGCGGCGGTCGCAGTTGTTCAAAATCAAATTGCCCATTGGCTTATCGATGCCCGCCCTGGCGATACTGTTGCGGCGCCAGACCTATCTGTTTTTTAAACAAACGCGAAAAATAATACGGGTCGTCATAGCCTAAGCTGGCGGCAATACGCTTGATCGATTGCTCACTGGTATCCAGCAGTGCGCAAGCGTGCTGCATTTTTAGTTGAATAAAATACTGCATCGGTGACTGGCTGGTCAGGTCTTTGAATTTTTTACAAAAATGAAACTTCGAACTGCGCATATGGCTGGCTAATTCCTCCAGCTTAAAACTGCCATGTAAACGCTGTTGCATAAACGCCTGCACCTTTTCCATATTAATGATCTTGCCGCTGCTGCCAATATTACGTCGTGCCAACAGGGCCAGCAGGCTAATCAGCTGCTGGGTTTGATGGCAGCCGTGAATAAAACTGGTGCGACTGGTGGCGGTATAACGTAGGTCAAACAGCGATTCAAAGGTGGATAGAACCTGGGGTTGGGTGCCGATATGATGCACGCTGACGCTCTGCTCGGGGCAGAGCAAGTTGACTAGGCTTTGTGCCAGCTCGCCATCGAAGTGCAACCAATACAGCGACCAGGGGTACTTCTCATCGGCCAGGTATTCATGTTTTTGGCCCTTGGGTAAAACCAGTAGATCCCCGCGTTTTATCTCCCAAACACCATTGCCAGCCTCTAGTCGGCCCCGGCCGGCGGTGCAATACATCAGCAGCTGATTATTATGCTGCAAGCGTTTCATTCGGTGGTTCAGTGCTGAGGGGTAATAGCCCATAGCGATGGGGTAGAGGCCCTGGGTGAGAGGGTTTTCCATTAGCCATTCAAACAATATGTGCGGGGTTAAAAAGCGTGTCGCCTGTTTTGGCAGCGGCCAATCGGAGGTAATGTGCTGCTGCGGCGAGTTTATCTTTGTTTTAATAGCTTTCATCGCAATATAATCCATCATAAACCCAAAATCGTCAATCCTAATGAGCTGTAATGCGGTGTTTAATAATGGCCATTACGCAATATATTAATTTTTCGAGGTGATTATGAGCTTTAACTTTCCATCCCAAGTTCCTCTTTTTATTGAAGGTGAATGGCAGCAGAGTCAATCAACCCAGTTGATTCCGGTGACTAACCCCGCCACCCAAGAGGTGCTGACCCAAGTACCTTGCGCAACTGAAGATGAAATGGCGCGTGCAATCGCCTCGGCGACGGAAACCTTTCAAAGCTGGAAAGATGTAGCGGTACCGGTTCGTGCCCGCATTATGTTGAAGTACCAGCATTTGCTGAAAGAGCATCACGACGAATTGGCTGAGATTCTGGCCCAGGAAACCGGCAAAACATTTGAAGATGCCAAAGGCGATGTCTTCCGTGGCATCGAAGTAGTCGAGCACGCCTGCAATATTGCCAGCCTAACCATGGGCGAGACAGTAGAGAACGTCGCCCGCACCATCGACTGCTTCTCGATCACTCAGCCGATCGGTGTTTTTGCCGGCATTACGCCCTTTAACTTCCCGGCCATGATCCCGCTGTGGATGTTCCCCCTAGCCATTGCCTGCGGCAATACCTTTATTCTAAAACCCTCCGAGCAAGACCCTTTGACCCCAACACGATTGGTCGAACTGTTCGAAGAGGCTGGCGCACCTAAGGGCGTACTGCAGGTGGTACACGGCGGCAAAGAGCAGGTCGACACCTTATTAACTCACCCAGATATTCAAGGTATCTCCTTTGTTGGTTCTACCGCCGTAGGTGAGCATATCTACCGCACCGGTACCGATAACCTCAAACGGGTGCAGTGCATGGTCGGTGCTAAAAACCATATGGTAGTGATGCCCGACGCTAACAAACAGCAGGTGATTAATAATTTAATTGGCTCGGGCTTTGGCGCCGCTGGCCAGCGTTGTATGGCCATTTCGGTGGTTGTCGCCGTGGGCAAAAGCCAACAGTGGGTCGAAGAGTTAACCGCTGCGGCGAAGAATATTCGTCCCGGTGCTTGGAATGACCCCGACGCTGCTTATGGCCCACAAATAAACCCCCAGGCCCGCGACCGGGTTTTGAGCTTTATTGAAAAGGGTAAGCAAGAAGGCGCCAACTGTTTATTGGATGGTTCCAACTGTGTGGTTGAAGGTTTCCCCGATGGTAACTGGGTTGGCCCCACCATTTTCAGCAACGTCAGCACCGAGATGGAAATCTACAAAAACGAAATTTTTGGCCCGGTGCTGTGTATCATCAATGTTGATACCCTGGACCAAGCCATTGCGCTGGTGAATAACAACCCCATGGGCAACGGCACCTCTATTTTCACCGGCAGCGGTGGCGCAGCGCGTAAGTACAAACATGAGATTCTGGTCGGTCAGGTGGGGGTGAATGTTCCCGTACCGGTACCGTTACCGTTCTTTTCCTTTACCGGCTGGCGCGGATCCTTTATGGGTGACCAACACGCTTATGGTAAACAAGCCGTGCGTTTTTATACCGAGACCAAAACCATTACCGAGCGCTGGTTTGATGATTCCGAAGAAGCGGCATTGAATATGACTATTACATTGAAGTGATGTTGCACTCTGGGCTGGAACTCAATTAGTTGGTGATGGCGCTCGCTAGTGGGTATCCCCTCAAGCTAGCCCCGCAGGACATCGGTGTTGGAAAGGATATATACCACACATATTTGAACTGAGCCCAGATGTAGCGATTTACGTTGGGAGCCTGTTCTGGAAGCGTCTGAGGCAAGGAAGCCGAAGTCGAGCCCCCAGGACCAATTCCCCGGAAGGAATTTGGGCTTGGCGAAGGCCGAAAGCCGGGATGGCTTGAGTCCAGGGGTTTACGGCGTATTCCAGAACAGGCTCGCGACGGAAAGCGCGGTCAATTAACAAGGATTTATAGCTCGTAATACCATCAATAAAATAAATCCAAATAAGAGAAATGCTATGGATTTTAATTTAGACGAAGACCAGTTGGCCTATCAAGAAGCGGCCAGAGCATTTGCCGCTGGTGAATTGGCTCCCCATGCCGCGCGTTGGGATGAGGAGAAGTTTTTTCCGGTTGATGTGATCGCCAAAGCCGGGGAAATGGGCTTTTGTGCTATGTACTCACCGGAAGATATCGGCGGCATGGCCATGAAGCGTGCCGACGCCGCCATAGTATTAGAAGAGTTGGCCTATGGCTGTACCGCAACGGCCGCGTTTATTTCTATCCACAATATGGCCCTGGCGATGATTGCCAATTGGGGCAGCGAGCAGGCCAAGGCAGAGTTTTGCCCCAAGCTAGTAACCGGCGAGCATCTTGTCAGCTATTGCCTGACCGAGCCAAATGCCGGTAGTGATGCGGCTTCCCTGCGCACCAGTGCCCAGCGAGACGGTGATAGCTACATAATAAACGGTGGCAAAATGTTTATTTCCGGCGCTGGCCATACTCAGGTATTGGTCGTGATGGCCCGAACCGGTAGCCAAGAAGACGGTGCCCGTGGTATCAGTGCGTTTATTGTTCCGGCCGCTGCGGTCGGCGTAAGCTACGGTAAAAACGAGCCAAAAATGGGTTGGAAATCACAGCCTACCGCTGCCATTAGTTTTGACAATGTTAAAATTCCGGCACACTATCGCCTCGGCGAAGAGGGCGAGGGTTTTAAATTTGCCATGAAGGGTTTAGAGGGTGGCCGTATCAATATCGCCACCACCGCCGTGGGCACGGCTCAAGCGGCACTGGACGCTGCTCAGCGCTATATGCATGAGCGTAGCCAGTTTGGTAAAACCTTGGCCAATTTTCAGGCCCTGCAATTTAAGCTGGCAGACATGGCCACCGAGCTAGTCGCGGCGCGGCAGATGGTGCGCTTAGCCGCGTTTAAATTGGATAATGACGATGCCGACAAAACCACCTACTGTGCTATGGCCAAGCAATTTGCCACGGATATTAGTTTTAAAGTCTGCAATGAAGCCATGCAAATACACGGTGGCTACGGTTATTTAAGTGAGTATCCCTTGGAGCGCCATGTGCGTGACACTAGGGTGCATCAAATTTTAGAAGGTACCAACGAAGTTATGCGGCTGCTGGTTTCGCGCCGCATACTGCAAGACGGAGCAACGGAGATAATTCGATGAGTGCAACAGCTTTACTAAAATACCAAACTCAAGGTCACACCGTGATCATTACTATGAACAACCCGCCGGCCAATACTTGGACGCCGGAAAGTTTGCGGGAGTTTAAGGAAAAAATTGAAGAACTAAACGCCGACAAGAATAACTATGCGCTGATTATTGCCAGCGAAAGCGAAAAGTTTTTCAGCGCCGGTGCCGACCTCAACCGATTTAACCACGATGATAAGGCCCAGTCGTTTGAGTTTATCAATGCCTTTGGTGAAGCCTTCGAGGCCCTGGCGGCCTATCAAGGTGTTTCCATCGCCGCAATTACCGGCTTCGCCATGGGCGGTGGCTTAGAAACGGCCCTGGCCTGTGATATCCGTATCTGTGAAGAGCAGGCGCAGATGGCGCTGCCAGAAGCTGGGGTAGGTTTATTACCCGGCGGCCTTGGTACCCAGCACTTGCCTTGGTTAATTGGTGAAGCTTGGGCCAAGCGTATGATTTTATTGGGTGAGCGTATTAAAGCGCCCAAGGCCGAGCAAATTGGTTTGGTGCAGGAAGTGGTGCCGACTGGCACGGTTTTAGAGAAAGCCATTGAATTGGCCGAGAAAGTAGCAAAGCAGTCGCCAACCTCGGTGCGGGTGTGTAAAGAGCTGATTATGGCGGCCCGTGGCCAGAACATGAACTCGGCCCGCAGTTTAGAGCGCGAGCAGTTTGTTAAGCTCTGGGATACTCAAGACCAAAAGGAAGGTGTGGCAGCGTTCGTTGAAAAGCGTAAGCCAGAATGGAAAAACTGCTAGTTCGCTAGCATCGCAGTTTTTCTGTGTGAACTGAAAAATTATTGCGCCGGCTTAGCCTTGGCGTTTTATTTTCCAGTTACGCCGTAAACCCATCCTTGGGGGCTTCGCTTCGACTTCCTGTCTCAGAGAGCCTGGAAAACAAAACCCCAAGGCCAAGCCTAGATCGTGCTGATCGTGAGCCCTTAAAATAGGGGGGCGATAGCAAGCATAAATATAATAGGAATGCAGATGAGCGAACAAGCAGTTTTATTTCAAGAAGTGTCGGGCAGCGGTGGCAAAAACATAGGCATCGCCACTTTAAATGCCGAGAAAGCGTTAAACGCTCTAAATCTGAAAATGATTGAGTTATTGCAAGCGCAGTTTAGCCTGTGGGAAAAAGATGACAGCATTGCTTGCATATTTTTTCAGGCCGCCGGTGAAAAAGCATTTTGTGCCGGTGGCGATGTGGTCGCCCTGCACGGTGGCAGTGCCGCCTATGGCGAAGAAGTTCCGAATGGTTATTGTCTGGAATTTTTCTCCAAGGAATACGCCCTTGATTACCATATGCAAACCTTTAAAAAACCCATTGTGTTGTGGGGTCACGGTATTGTTATGGGCGGCGGCCTGGGTTTGATGGATGCAGCCTCGCACCGAGTGGCGACCGAAACCAATCGTATGGCTATGCCTGAAGTCACCATTGGTTTATATCCCGATGTCGGTGGCACTTGGTTTTTAAATCATGCGCCTGGCAATACCGGTTTATTTATGGGGCTGACTGGTGCCAATATAAATGCCACCGATGCCAAGTTTGTCGGCCTGGCTGATCGCCAAGTTGCGCATGAATTCAAACCCAATGTATTGTCCGACTTGCTCGCCGCTGACTGGACCCTTGATGCGGATGCGGTGGTTTCAAAAATTCTCCGTGGCTACGAAAAACAGTCCATAGATAAAATGCCCGCCGGTAATATTCAACCTAACTACGATTTGATCAATGACTTGTGTGACGGCGATTCTGCGGCTGAAATATGCCAGCAGCTGCTCGATTATAAAACGGACGATAAATGGTTTAACCGCGCCATTAATACCCTGCGTAATGGTTGCCCCATAACCCCACATTTGGTGGTGGCGCAAATGAAAAATGGCGCGCAACTGGGCCTGGCCGATGTGTTTCGCATGGAGCTGGTAATGTCTCGCCATTGTGCCGGCAAAGGTCATTTTAAAGAAGGCGTGCGGGCTTTATTAATTGATAAAGATCGCCAGCCAAATTGGCAGCACAAAACCATTGCCGAGGTAACGTCGCAAGAGGTAGATGAATTCTTTGTCGCCTTTGCCGATGACCCACTCGCTCATCTATAAGGAATTTGTCATGTCTAAACAAGTCGCATTTATTGGGTTGGGAAATATGGGCGCCGGTATGGCGGCCAATTTGGTCAAGGCAGGGTTTGCCGTAACCGCCTTTGATTTGGTGCCCGCCGCCTTGGCGCAGGCCAAAAAAGACGGTTGTAATACCGCCGCTACCGCCCATGAAGCGGTTGCCGGTGCCGATTTTATTGTGTCGATGCTGCCCAACGGCCAGATTGTTGAAAATCTTTATATTCACAACGATAAATTGTTGGCCGCCATTGATAAAAAAGCGCTGGTTATCGATTGTTCCACTATCGCGCCGGAAAATTCACGGGCATTAATCTCCGCGGCCGAGGCCAAAGGTATAGCGGCAATCGACGCTCCGGTATCTGGCGGCGTGGCCGCAGCGGCGGCCGGTAGCTTGGCCTTTATGTGCGGCGGCACCGAGATGGCTTGTACGGCGGCCAAACCAGTACTGCAAGCCATGGGCGCAAATATCTTCCGCGCCGGTGATGCCGGGGCGGGGCAGGTGGCCAAGGTTTGCAATAATATGTTGTTGGCTATTCATATGAGTGGCACCGCCGAAGCTTTACAGCTAGGCATGGACAATGGCCTGGACCCGAAAGTTTTATCCGACATAATGTTGAAGAGCTCGGGCTGCAACTGGAGCCTGGAAAAATACAATCCGGTGCCGGGAGTCATGGCGTCAGTGCCTTCTAGCAATGACTACCAGGGCGGCTTCATGGTGGACCTGATGTTGAAAGACTTGGGCCTGGCAATGGCAGCTGCATTGGCCAGCAAATCGTCTACACCCATGGGGGCTGCCGCACGCAACCTTTACAGTCTGCACAAAAATAGTGACGGTATAGATAAAGGCAGTATGGACTTTTCCTCTATTTTGCAATTGTTTGCAAAATAGACTGGCGTATTATTTACCAGTAGATATCGAACCCTTCGTTTTAGCTAGGGTGTTCCGGCGGGTGCCCCGGGACGTCCTATCCTCGCGCTCGGCACCTCTTGACAGATGTTACTGCCATCAATCGGGCTCTATCTCGAGCTGTAGGCAGTGGCTGCCTCCCGGCGCTAGCTCAATCAAATCGTAGGCGGCGGTATTGGCCGCTTCGATGCAAATAAAGTAGGGCTGTTCCGCGCTGCAAATATCGCCGGGTAAATTTCGGCTGCCGGGATTCCAAACTACGGTAGAGCCGCTGTTCTGCTTGTTAATTGCTAGGGAGGTATCGGTTCCGCCATCACTCAGTATTATCCCGCCCGCATGCTTAAATATTCGATCTACGGCTTGGCTTAAGTCAATTGGCTGGGCCAGCTGGAATTGTTCAGCCAATTTGTTGTAGCTGGGGCAATCCTGTACTTGGCTGATGGCAATATTGGCCAAGCCGGAAACTTGGAAATAGCTGTGCAGGGCCTGGCTGATTGACGTGCTTTGGTCACCACGGTTGTCGCTGCGCAAACTTAAGCTTAATTTTGAACCGGTAATTTTGATCTCTAGGCTTAAATCTAGGTTTGGGTCTAGCTGCTGTTGCGGCTGTAACCGCCAATGGGCGCTGCGGGGCTGGCTTTCAAAGGAACGAATCGTCCAGTTGGCCTGGCGCGCCGTACCATGGGCGGGTAGATCCTTGTTCTCGGGATGGTCGCCAAACCAGGGCCAGCAGATAGGGATTCCGCCGCGAATGGCATTGCCGACTGGTTTGGGGTTTGAACTCAGCCACAGCAATGCATGATGCCCGCTGGGTTTAAAATGCAGTATTTGAGCGCCTTGCTCGGCAATAGCCAGCTCGCCCCAATCGTGCTGAATAAGCCATATTTTAAAGCCATGCCAATCAATTTCTTCAAGGCCCGGCTGCTTTAAGGGGAAATATTGCTGTAATGGGTTCATATTAATTTAATTAAATATAATAAGGTTGAATTATCGGTTTCGTTCTATATTATGTAACTCAGTTACATTGTTGTCTATGTAATTGGTGTGTTTATGAGATTTCCTGTCTCGCTTACCGCTCTGCGGACCCCCCTCATAGAGGGGGATATTTTCATTATTTCAGTATAAACGCACTACAGTATGAATTCAGCAGAGCTTGATTAGCCTGCATCGATACCCCGGGTTGAATAAATATGCTTCACCAGACAGTTGCTCAAGTCACCGAAAGAATTATCGAGCGTAGCCGCGGTTCGCGTACGGCTTATTTAGATAAAATTACTGCTGCGCGGCAAGCGGGTGTTTCCCGTAGCCAGCTATCCTGCGGCAATGTTGCCCACGGTTTCGCCGCTTGCGAACCTCAGGATAAGTCTTTATTGGCGGTTGATAGGGCAGCCAATATCGCCATTGTCACCTCCTATAACGATATGTTGTCGGCGCATCAGCCGTTTCAGCACTATCCCGAGATGATCAAAAAAATTGCCCGCGAAGAGGGCGCCGTAGCGCAGGTGGCTGGCGGCGTACCGGCGATGTGTGATGGTGTAACCCAGGGCCAAGACGGCATGGAGCTGTCGTTATTTTCCCGCGATCTGATCGCCATGTCGACAGCGATTTCCCTGTCGCACAATATGTTTGATGGCACCCTGTGTTTGGGTGTGTGCGACAAGATTGTTCCAGGCTTGGTGATCGGTGCATTATCGTTTGGCCACTTGCCTACCGTCTTTGTTCCCGCGGGTCCAATGACCACCGGCATGAGCAATTCTGAAAAACACCGAATTCGCCAGCTCTATGCTGAGGGCAAGGTTGGCCGCACAGAATTATTGGCAGCTGAAAGTCAGTCCTACCATGGTGCCGGCACTTGTACTTTTTACGGTACCGCCAACAGCAACCAAATGTTGATGGAAATGATGGGTTTGCAGCTACCAGGCAGCTCTTTTATCAACCCCGGCACCCCCCTGCGGGAAGAGCTTAGCCGTGAAGCCGTGCGTTGCTTATTATCTCAAACCGCTATGTCGGGTCAGTATCGCTCGATGGCAGAAGTGGTAGACGAACGCTGTATTGTTAACGGTATTGTCGGCCTGCTCGCCAGTGGTGGCTCAACCAACCATGCGATCCATATTGTTGCCATAGCCCGGGCGGCGGGAATTATTGTCGACTGGCAAGATATGTCCGAGTTGTCAGAGGTAGTGCCGTTATTGTGCCGTATTTACCCCAATGGCCAGGCCGATGTGAATCACTTTCAGGCGGCCGGTGGCATGTCCTTATTGATTCGCAACCTGTTAGACGCGGGTTTTGTGCATAATAATGTCACCACTATTCTAGGCGATGGGCTGGATAAATTTATTCAAGAGCCTTTCCTGCAAGGTGAAAAATTAGAATGGCGAGTCGGGCCGGAAACAAGTCTGGATGCCGAGGTCGTCAGCAGCCATCAGCAGCCCTTTAGTCCCGAGGGCGGCTTGAAGTTGCTAACCGGTAATCTTGGCCGCTCGGTGATCAAAGTGTCGGCGGTTAAACCCGAACACAGAAAAGTTACTGCGCCAGCGATTATTTTTGAACACCAAAATGAGCTGCAAGAAAAGTTTGATGCCGGTGAGCTAGAGCGAGATTTTATCGCGGTAATACGCTTGCAGGGCCCCAAGGCCAACGGTATGCCCGAACTACATAAACTAACCCCCATACTGGGTATTCTGCAGGATCGCGGTTTTAAAGTGGCGATACTGACGGACGGCCGTATGTCTGGCGCCTCGGGTAAGGTTCCAGCGGCTATTCACCTGCAGCCAGAAGCGCTGGATGGCGGTGCCATTGCCAAGCTTGAAGATGGCGATATGATCGAGTTAGATGCAGACGCCGGTAGCGTCAATGTCGCCGACCCGGCGGTTTTAACTCGAGCTGCTAAACTCTATGGTAATCAACATCAGCAGGGTATGGGACGTGAGTTGTTCGCAGGTTTCCGAGCCCTGGTGGGCGACGCTGAATCCGGCGCCAGCATTTTTAATATTTCGCCGCAGCCTTGAGGTCTAGAATGTCAAACGAAACAGATATCGTCATTTTTGGCGGCACCGGTGATTTATCCGAGCGTAAGTTAATTCCCGCATTATATCGTGCCCATAAGCAAAGCAAACTCAACCAAGACTGCAGAATATATATCACCAGTCGCAACAGTGATGAGGTGGATAATTACTTTGATGGCCTATACGAGCGTTTAAGTTCTTATCTAAAAAGCGCGGATGAATTTACCCCGGCCAACTGGGATAACTTCAAACATCGCTTAAAGCCCATTTTTGTCGACATTGCCAATGACGGAGATCATTGGCAGGCGCTTAGCGCTGAGTTGAATCAGTTTCCTGAGCGCTCACGGGTATTTTACCTGGCCATACCTCCCGCTATTTTTTCAGTCTGCTGTAAGTATTTGTCTCAGGCCAAGCTGATTACCGACCAGGCTCGGGTCGTGGTCGAAAAACCCCTGGGTTATGACCAGGCATCGGCGGAATCTATCAATGCGGATATCGGTCGTTATTTCCCGGAAGACAGCATCTACCGAATTGATCATTACTTAGGTAAGGAGACAGTGCAGAACTTATTGGCGCTGCGTTTTACCAATCAGATTTTTGCCCATTTATGGGATAACAAGTCGATTGACCATGTGCAAATTAGTATTTCTGAAACCGTTGGCTTAGAAGGCCGGGTCGGCTTTTACGATGAGGTTGGTGCCCTGCGCGATATGGTGCAAAATCATTTGCTACAGCTATTGTGCCTGGTGGCCATGGAGCCGCCGCATAAATTAAATGCCAATAGTATTCGCACTGAAAAAATTAAAGTACTAGAGGCGCTGCGGCCGATCGATCCCAAGCAGATTGAGCAGCAAGTGGTTCGCGGTCAATACGTCGCCGGCGAGCAAAGCGGTGCGCTGGTACCCGGCTATTTGGAGGAGTTAAATTCCGGCAGTGAAACCGAGACCTTTGTCGCCATCAAAACCTATATTGATAACTGGCGCTGGTCCGAAGTGCCGTTTTATCTGCGTACCGGCAAGCGATTAAAAGAGCGTTGTGCCGAAATTATTATCCAGTTTAAAAATATTCCGCACCGGGTTTATGATGAATCGGCAGGCGCTATCGAGCCTAATCGTCTGGTTATTCGCCTGCAGGAAGAAGAGCTGATTCAGCTGACCATGATGTCGAAAAATATGCAGTCATTGGAGGTGGAGCTGGAACCCGTTACGCTAAATTTGAATTTTTCCGATACCTATACCAAGCCCCATAGTGATGCCTATATGCGTCTGATGATGGATGCCGTAGCGGGTAACCCAGCGTTGTTTATCCACCGTGATGAGGTGCGCAGTGCCTGGGCCTGGATTGACCCCATTATCAATGCCTGGCAGCAGCAGGAAATTAACCCGAAGCTTTATCGCGCCGGTACTTGGGGGCCAGAGGCCGCCAATGAACTGATCAGCAAAGATGGCCGCGCCTGGTTTAATGTCGGTGAAAAAGTATCCGGGGCTAAGGGATGATCGTCGAGCATTTTTACCACAGCCGGGACGAATTACTACAGCAGTTGCAGCAGGTAATTATCAGCGATATCAATAGCGCTATTGCAGCGCGCCAGCAAGCTTGTGTATTTGTCTCCGGTGGTAGCAGTCCGCAACCTTTATATCGGGCTTTGGCCAAGCAAGACCTGGCTTGGCCAAAGGTAAGCTTGGCCATGGTGGATGAGCGCTGGGTAGAGCCTGAGCATAAGGCTAGCAATGAGCTGTTCTTGCGTCAAAACCTGTTACAAGACTATGCCGCAGCGGCAAAATTTACCGGGCTGAAAAATTCGGCTGAAACGGCTGAGCAAGGCTTAAAGCAAGCCGAGACTGCCTACCAAGACTTGGCTGAGACAGTCGATATTATATTGTTGGGCATGGGCCCAGATGGCCATACCGCTTCGCTGTTCCCCCATGCCCAGGGTTTAGCCGAAGCGTTCAGCTGCGAGCAATTGTTAGCGACGATTACGGCTACACCAAGCAAGGTGACGGGCGACTATACCGAACGTATGACGCTGGGCTTAAAGGGCATACTTCGCGCCGAGAGAATCATTTTGCTCATTTCCGGTGAAGAAAAACTGGCCGCGTATAATGCCGCAAAAGCCGAAAATGATATTTTTTCTGCACCTGTTGCCGCTGTTTTAAATCAAACCCAAAAAGATGTCCATGTTTACTGGGCGCCGTAGTTTAAGGAAGAAGCATGTCTAAAATTGAAGAAATCATGACCAGTAGCCCGGTTATTCCAGTCATCGTTATCAACGATCTCGATGATGCTGTGCCCATGGCTCGCGCCCTGGTTAACGGCGGCTTGAAGGTACTAGAGGTAACACTGCGGACCGAATTTGGTTTGCAGGCTATTAGCAAAATAAAGCAAGAAGTTGCAGGGGCTATTGTTGGCGCCGGCACTGTGATTAGCCCCAAAGACGCTGAGAATTCAGTTGCTGCGGGCGCTGAGTTTTTGGTCAGTCCCGGCCATACCGACGAATTGATTGATAAGGCGGTAGAGTTGGATGTGCCGTTTTTACCCGGTGTGGTCACGCCCAGTGAAGCCATGGGTTTGTTGGCACGTGGCATTCGCCATTTGAAATTTTTCCCAGCCGAAGCCGCCGGCGGTTTGGATATGCTGAAATCCATTGGTGGCCCATTGCCACAGCTAAAGTTTTGCCCCACCGGTGGTATCAATTTAGCCAAGGCGCCTAAGTATCTAGCCGAGAAAAATATTCTCTGCGTTGGCGGCACCTGGATGTTGGACAAGGAAGCGATTGCCAATAAAGACTGGCAAAAAGTCGAAGATCTGGCGCGTGAGGCGGCAGCACTTAAGTAGTTTATGAGCAGGCCCAGACTTGAGGGGATTGATCACTGTGCAATTATTTGCTCGGATTATCAGCGCTCGAAACATTTTTATACTGGCGTTCTGGGCCTAAGCATCGTCGCGGAAAATTACCGCGAGCAGCGGCAATCCTATAAGCTTGACCTGTGCCTGCCTGATGGCAGTCAGGTTGAGCTGTTCTCTTTTCCTAATGTGCCACCTAGGCCGACCCGACCCGAAGCATTGGGGCTGCGCCACCTGGCCTTTAAAGTTGCCGATATAGACAGCTTTATCAATTGGCTAGAAGCTAACGGTGTTACGGTAGAAACGGTGCGGGTTGACCCCTACACCGGTAAAAAATTCACCTTTTTCCAAGACCCCGACCAGCTGCCGCTGGAGCTGTATCAGCTCTGAGCTTGCCAACAATGCAATAATTTTTTTCCTACTTAGTTTCCTGATAGTCGAACATTAGCCCAGCAGGAGATCGTTTGGGCCACGCGGTGGTTAAACTATATTGGAAAAAATCGAGCGCTATTTCGCAATATACACGCCAAACCCTGGCAGGCTAAGGGTGGTATTGTTCAGTACAGCCCCATTGAGGCCGTGGATCGCAATAGACTTGGCATCGAGTAATTGCTGGTCGTTCACTTCTATATTAGCGGCGGTGGGGTTTAAGTTAAAACACAGAAATAAATCCTCACCCTGCCAACTACGCTTAAAGCACAGAACATTATTCGCGGTTGAGATAAACGCTATCGTCCCATATTTGAGGCAGCCCTGATGTTTTCTCCAATTAAAAAACTGACGGTAGTGGTTAAGTACCGACTGGGGGTCTTGGTCCTGTGCCGCCACCGATAACACTCTATGTTCGTCGGCAATAGGCAGCCAGGGCTTGGTCAAGCTGAAGCCAGCTTGTTCGGCGTCATTCCAGGGGATGGGTGTACGACAACCATCACGGCCTTTAAAATTGGGCCAAAATGCAATGCCATAGGGATCTTGTAGTTGCTCGCGCTTTAAGGTGGCCTCGGTCAGCCCAAGTTCTTCACCTTGGTAGCTACAAATAATACCCCGCAGTGAGCCCAGTAACGTATTGACCATTTTGGCCAGCTGGGCATTGTTATCACCATTGCCCCAGCGGCTAACGACCCGGCGCACATCATGATTGCCAACGGCCCAGCAGGGCAAGCCGCCGTTAATTTTTTGTTCCAGGGTCTCTACGGTGTGCTGAATATAGTCCGCAGAAAAATCATCCACCAATAATTCAAAGCTGTAGGCCGAGTGCAAACGATGTTCGCCCTGGGTATATTCCGCCATGGTGGCGAGTGAATCTTCCGAGGAAATTTCGCCCAGGGAAACCGAGCCGGGATAACGGTCGAGCAAGGCGCGCAGATCTTCTAAAAATCCGATGTTTTCGTCTTGGGTATTGTTGAAATAATGATATTGGAAGGCATAGGGATTGTCTTCACTAAAGCCGCGACCTTGACGTTCGGCTGGTGGCTTAGCAGGGTTGTCTCGCAGTTGTTTATCGTGGAAACAAAAGTTAATAGCATCCAGGCGCAAGCCATCAACACCGCGCTGTAGCCAAAATTCTACCTCGGTCAGCATTTGTGCGCGTACCGCCGGATTGTGAAAGTTGAGATCCGGTTGGCTGTCGAGAAAATTGTGCAGGAAGTATTGGCCTCTGCGGGCATCCCACGTCCAGGCGCCGCCACCAAAAATAGATAACCAATTATTAGGCGGTGAGCCATCGGCTGCCGCATCGGCCCAGACATACCAGTCGGCTTTTGGGTTGTGTCGATCCTGCTGGCTGTCGAGAAACCATTGGTGCTGGTCCGAGGTGTGGCTGAGAACTTGATCGATAATAACTTTTATACCGGCTTGGTGGGCAGTGGCTATTAAGGCATCAAAGTCTGCCAGGGTGCCAAATTGGGGGTCGATATCGCGGTAATCGCTAATGTCATAGCCAAAGTCTTTCATCGGCGATTTGAAAAAAGGTGAAACCCAGATGGCGTCAACGCCTAAACTGGCGATATAGGGAATCTTTGCAATAATGCCGGGGATATCACCAATACCATCGTTATTACTGTCATAGAGGCTACGTGGGTAAACCTGATAAATTACTCCGCCTTGCCACCAGTTTTCATTTTTCTCTGAAATCATTACTGCTCGTTACCATTATCTAAGGTCAAATCGGCATCTTTCGATATAGGGCTGATCCAAAAATGCGCTTTTTCTGCGATGGTTGGGTCAGCGCCGTACTCGAATCCTCATGTATGATTTATACATTGCGGTTCTGTGTGCGGCGCGTCCTTGCCCTCACAAAAAAATCACAATTTTTTGAGGTGCTCTAGGGGTGCTTAGCAGACCAAAAAATCAAAATTGGCTCAAGTGCCTGCATACGTATTCATCCCAAATCCGCTAAAACTTCGGCGTGGCTGCGATAATTTAGGGCGCAGCGTTGAATAAAATTATCAATATCGTTAAGTTTATAGCGCCGAGCTTGTTCATTGGCGGGGCGAAGTTGAGATTGGTCGGGGAATAGGCCATAACCGGCCAGCAAGCAGTGCCAAGACATGCTGGGGTAATAATCGCCAATGCCTTGGCGATCTATCTCCTGGCTTAAATTATCACCGGCCATCCAGCAGTTGATAATGCCTTTTAGAGAGTCGGATAGATTTTGATTGTGGCTGTTGGCGCGCCAGTATTCACTATCACTGCGGGAGTTAACCCGATAGTGACAAACAATATAGTCGCGAATGGCCTCGAAGCGCTTGGCAATTGAGTCATTGTATTGGTTTCTATCTTGCAGCTTAAAGTCGCCCAGATCATAAGCTTCAATAAAGGCGGTGACCGACTCCTGCACCAGATGCAATGCAGTGGCTTCCAGCGGTTCAATAAACCCCTGAGATAGGCCGATGGCAACACAGTTGCGGTGCCAATTGTGGGCGAGGCGACCGACTCGCATTTTTAGGTGCTTGGCTTCGGTAGGGCTGTCGAGTAGACCTAGCTTTTGTCGCAGTTCGGTTTCGGCCTGATCTTCGCTGCAAAAATTTGAACTAAAAACATAGCCGTTGCCGGTTCTATTGCGGAGCGGAATGTCCCAGGCCCAGCCATGCTGCATGGCAGTAGAAATAGTTTGTGAATTTAACGTGTCAGCGATGGGAGTGGCGAGTGCTACGGCGCGGTCATTGAACAGATTACTGCCAAAATCAATAAACTTCACCGCCAAGTTTTTTTGCATCAATATCGAACCAAAGCCTGAGCAGTCAACAAATAAATCGGCGGTGATGGTCTGCCCTGACTGGGTTTGTAAACTGCCAATATCACCATTGGCGGCTAGTTTAACCTCTTCTATCTTGGCTTCAATGTGGCGTACCCCGCGGCTTGTCGCAGTTTGCCGCAGAAACTGCCCCAACAAGCTGGCGTCAAAATGATAGCCATAGCCAACCTTAAACGGAAAGTTATAGTTGGCGATGGGAGCCAGCTGGTGCTCCGCCAGATAGGCGGACAAAAAGAAACGATTGGGGTTGGCGTAAACGTCGGCGCCTTGGCGCCGCACAAAACTGTTATAAAAAAATCCTGGGGCGGTGTGGTCGTCGGTCTGAGACGGGAATGGATGGAAGTACTGCTTAAAGCCTGGGCGGCTGGACCAACCGGAAAAACTAATGCCGGTTTTGTAGCTGGCATTACAGGCCGGCATCCACTGGGTTTCGCTGACGTCAATAAAGTCAAAAAAGGCCTTAAGTTGCGGGGTTGATCCTTCGCCAACGCCGACGGTGCCGATCTCGGGGGATTCTATTAGGCAAATGTCGACATTTTTGTCGCGCCAGCTTTGGGCCATCAGGTTGGCGGTCATCCAGCCTGCTGTACCGCCCCCTAGGATGACTATTTTGTGTTGTGCTTTATTCATTATAGGTACTTGAGGTTATCGCTAAGACTTAATCATTAACAGAAACGTTGACCGGAGTAAAATTAATAGCCGCTGCATACGTATGCAGTGACAGAGGTTGTTGGTGTCGCTTATTTTCCCGGACTCGAGGTGATTAAATATGACAAATTAGGCGTGTTGATGTTTTGAATACGTATGCATTGTGTTGTTTTCAAGCTTGGCGTTGAATTAGGATGAGCCACAGTAAAGCGAATAATAAAATTTAGGAGAGGCTAAATGAGCAAAGCTATAACAAACCGGAAAAACACCGGCGCTATATTTAAACCCAGTTTACTATCTTTGGCGGTGGCCCTAGGCGGCGGATTTTCAGCTGCGGCACTGGCACAGCAAAATACCGAATCCCAACCATCAGCGGCGATCGAAGAGGTTGAAGTTGTTGGCTTCCGTCGCAGCCTGTTAAACGCCATTGAGCAAAAACGCTTGGCCGATTCGATTGTTGAGGCAATTTCTGCCGACGATATTGGCGGCCTGCCCGACTCATCCATTGCCGATGCCCTGGCTCGTTTGCCCGGCATAGCCATGACCCGCACCGGCGGCCAAGCCAGCGGTTTGAATATTCGTGGCCTAGGCGGCGACTTCGTTCACACCACCTTAAATGGTCGCGAGCAGGTAACCACGGGTGGCAGCCGTGCCATTGAATTTGATCAATACCCTTCGGAACTGATCAGCGAGGCCGCTGTTTACAAAACCCCTACCGCTAAACTAATGGAAGGTGGCGTCGCCGGTACGGTTGAATTACGCACCGCCAATCCCTTGGATAATGAACAAGAGCATACCTTTAAGCTAAGTGGTCGTGGCATGATCAATGATCGCAGCGACGATATTGACGATGCCGATACCATGGGTTATCGCTTTACCGCTTCTTATCAAGGTAAATTTGCCGATGATACTCTCGGTGTGGCCGTTGGTTATGCCCGTTTGTTCCAGCCCAATGCCAGCTCACAGTTTATTGGCTTACAATATAACGGGCAGACTACCGTCGGTGGCGAAACTTTAGGCGTCAGTGAAGGGTTCGAAGCTCAAGTAAAAGGCGGCGAAGAAACCCGCGATGGCTTCATTGGCGCTATCCAATGGCAGCCGAATGATAACTGGGAAGTACAGGCTGATATCTTCCGTTCAACCTTCGACTCCGAGCAAACTGCCCGCGGCTATCGCGTTAAAAACTTACAAGACGGTAGCTTAAGCAATATCAGCTCGGCCAATGGTACTGCGGTAACTGGTGCTACTGTTACTGGTACAGGAGCAGAGAACTTCGCTGTATTTGTGGTTCAGGATGACGATTCGCGTTACACCGAGGTGCTTTCCGGTGGCCTAAACATTGAGTGGAATAGTGGTCCTTGGACCATTGCGGGTGATATCTCTTACTCCGAAGCCGACGGCCGTTTTGTCAATGGCGGCACCCGTGCCACCTTGTATTCCGACGTCAGTACCGCTACTCGTTCCGGCGAAACGATTGATTATCAGCTAAATGGTTTGAATGTCGGTGACTTTAGCTCCAACCAATCCTATGCCGATTTAAATACCTTGGCTTTAACTGAAGTGGGTATGTGGCCCTATATCAACCGTAACGAGCTGAATGCTTACCAGTTTGACGTGCAGTTTGAATTTGAAGACAGTGCCATAGCCTCGGTTGAATTTGGTATGCGCTATTCAGATCGTGAGTTTATGGCGCAGCGACGTCAGGCCGGTTACGGCGCAGAATTTGGTGTTGGCAGTGGCAGCACTGAATTACCTATTCGTCTTAATTCCGATATTGCCAGTGTATTCTCCTTTGGTGGTGAGCTTTCTGGCCTGCCCGATTTCCTGCAGTTTGACTTCAATGATGCTGTGGGACTGGTTAATCAAAGCCTAGCGGCTAACGGCGAAGGACCTTTTACCGCCACCGCCAACTGGGCCAATAACTGGACCATGATTCGTTCCGGTACGGTTGAAGAAAAAGTACTCGCTAGCTACGTGCAGTTTAATATTGATACTGAGTTTGCGGGTATTCCTGTTACCGGTAACTTCGGCGTCCGCCGGGTTGATTCCGAGCAGTACAGTACGGGTTTATTACAAGTGGGTAATGGTCTGGGTACTCCAATCACGGATGAGCAAGGTGTAAGCAACAGTGATTACTTGGTAAGCCGTGTGGGCCAGGAATATACCGATTACCTGCCTTCGGTAAACTTGAACTTCCATCTAACTGAGAATGATCAGCTGCGCTTTGCCGCCGCCAAGGTAATGTCTCGCCCACCGATCGAGCGTTTGCAGTCCGGCGGTGGTTCTTGGATATCGGAAGGTGCGCCAGGCACAGAAGATCAGTTTAACGTATGGGGAAATAACAGCCCCTTGCTTGACCCTCTATACGCCAATCAAATCGACTTGTCTTATGAGCACTACTTCGAAGATGGTGGCTCTTTTGTCGCAGCGATTTTCTACAAAGACATCGAATCTTTGATCACCGACATTACCATTGATCCTTTCGATTTTGCTGCTGCGGGTATCGATATTCCAGCGGTTAACCCGAATACTGGCAACCCGATAGTGGGCGGTCAGTTTCAAACGGCCTATAACAATACCGATGCCGGCTATATCCAAGGTCTCGAGTTAGCCGTTACTAAGACCTTTGGTGATCTACCAGGTATCTGGTCCGGCTTGGGGATGACCGCAAGTTACTCCTATACCGAAAGCGAAATTTCCGTTGAAACAAACTTAGCCGGTGCTGGCAGTGGTGCTGTAGACATCACTTTCCCAGGTCTATCTGAGAATTTGATCAATGCGACTGTGTTCTTTGATTACAAAGACTTTTCTACTCGTTTGAGTGCTCGCTATCGCGATGAATATGTCGGTACCCAAGTTGCGGTTGAAACCCAGCTGGCCTATTTCGACGGTGAAGTGGTTGTGGACTATCAGGCTTCCTACAATTTTGATGAGCATCTGCAGTTTGTTTTTCAGGTGAATAACCTGACCGACGAACCCAATAAGACCTACTTTGGCAATGCAGCGCAAACCGGCACGTTACAGTGGTTTGGCCGTGAGTACTTTTTAGGTGTTAATTACAGCTTCTAAAGAGCCTGTAGTATTCAGTGGGTGCCTTGCGCCCGTTGAATGTATTGTCTTGGCTGAGGTTGGCAATGATTAGCTAAGACAATATCCCCTCCTTTTTGTTACGGTGCCCCACCGTATTCGTTCAGGCTGTTTGCTATGAAATCGATTAATCCTTTGGGTCGGCTGTTACCACAAGTGTGGTCTGTCAGTATCCTTGCGCTGTTATTGCTACTATTTCTTAGTTTGCCAGTATTGGCTGAGCGGCATTATGTCAACCATTCTTGGCAGGGGAAAACCTTGGTAGTGGCCACCAGCGAGGGCGACATTCATCTGTCAGCGCTGAATCACAGTGCCTTAGAGGTTTTATATAAAACCGCAGCGCAGCCGCTTCAGCCTTCTTTTACCATCGCCAAAACAGCGGGCTATATTTCGCCCCATTTAGACAATGAAAAGAAATACCTAAATTTTAAAGCGGGTAAAATTAGTGCCCGCATCCATAAGCAACCGGTGTCGATTGATTTTTTCTATCAAGGTGAAAAGTTAGTCGAGGAAGAGCTAGGTTATCGCCAGACCGAGACTGGGCACGGCTTTCGTTTTAAATTGAATGACACCGAGGCTTTGCTGGGCACGGGCTCGCGGGTGGCGGGTATGAACCGCCGGGGTCATAAGTTCCCCCTCTATAATAAAGCCCATTACGGTTATGGGCTTGAGTCGGAGCAGATGTACTACAGTGTGCCCGGTGTACTTTCCAGCAATCACTATATGTTAATGTTCGACAACCCCGCCAAAGGCGAAGTGGACCTGGGTAAAGCCGATGCAAATATATTGGAGTTTAAAGCGGTAGCTGGCCGCAGCGCTTACCTCGTTGTCGGCGGTGATGACTATAAAGATATCTTAAAAAACTACACCCAGTTTAGCGGTCGTCAGCCCTTGCCGCCGCGCTGGGCTTTTGGTAATTATGCATCTCGTATGGGCTACCATACCGAGGCCGAAGCTCGGCAGGTGGTTGATAAGTTTCGTCAACTGGATATTCCGTTAGACGCCATTGTGTTGGACTTGTTTTGGTTTGGGCCGGATATTAAAGGCCATATGGGCAATTTAGCCTGGGATAAAAACGCCTTTCCCCAACCTGAAAAGATGATTGCAGACTTCAAACGCCAGGGTGTTAAAACCGTGTTGATTACTGAGCCCTTTATTCTCAGTTCATCCAAACGCTGGCAAGAGGCCATTGACGAAAACGTCTTGGCAAAAAAACCCAGCGGCGAGGTTAAAGACTTTGATTTTTATTTTGGCAATACCGGCATCATCGATGTATTTGATCCCAAGGCGCAAAAATGGTTTTGGGATATCCATAAGGGGCTCATTGAACAAGGCGTTGAAGGGCTTTGGGGGGACTTAGGTGAGCCGGAAGTACACCCCAGCGACACTATTCACCAGGCCGGCAGTGCCGATGAAATTCACAATGCCTATGGCCATCAATGGGCCAAAATGATCCACCAGAATTTCACTAAAGACTTCCCTAATAAACGGCTGATGTTATTAATGCGCTCGGGTTTTTCCGGCTCGCAGCGCTTTGGTATGATCCCTTGGAGTGGCGATGTCAGCCGCAGCTGGGATGGGCTAAAACCGCAAGTGGAGCTGGCTGTGCAAATGGGCCTGATGGGCCTGGCCTATAGCCATTCAGATCTGGGCGGCTTTGCCGGTGGAGAAAGCTTCGATGCGGAGCTTTATACTCGCTGGTTGCAATACGGTGCTTTTCAACCTTTGTTTCGGCCCCATGGTCAGGAGCATATTGCCCCAGAACCAATCTTCCATGATGTTAAAACCCAGGCCATCGTGCGTCGGTTTATTAAACTACGTTATCGCTTGCTGCCTTATTTATACACCATGGCCTGGCAGAACTCTCAAACCGGGGTGCCGCTGGCTAGGCCATTATTTTTTAGCGATGAAAATAATCTGCAGCTAATCGACGACAGCAGCGCCTACCTTTGGGGCGATAATTTTTTGATTAGCCCAGTGGTAGAGCCGGGGAAAAAGCAGCAGCAAATAAACCTGCCCAAAGGTAAGTGGTTCAACTTTTGGAATGATAATATTTATAGCGGCGGTAAAAAATTGCTGCTGCCACTAACGCTAGAAACTATTCCGGTATTGCTTAAAGCCGGTAGCTTTGTGCCCATGTTAAGCCGCGATATTGTCAGCACCCGTGATTACTCATCAAAAGACTTAGATTTACACTATTACCATCACCCAGATGTGGCGACAGCGACCGGTCAGATGTATGAAGATGACGGCGCCAGCCCCAATGCTTTCAAGCACAAGAAATATGAACTGCTAAATTTTTCAGCCCAATACCAGGGTCGCAAGCTAAGTATCAGCTTAGATAATAAAGAACACCAATATCCCGGTCGACCAGAACAGCGAAATATTCGTTTAATTATCCATAATTGGCCCCGTTCAAATACTCGTGTCACCGTAGCCGGAGCGAGACTTAGCGCAGAAAAAATAAGCCATGACAAAGATAAAAAACTATTGCTTCTATCTTTACCCTTGGCCGATAAGAAAAAAATAATCACAATAAAATGAGACAAGATATTATGTCCTGTAAAAAACTGAAAGCCCTAGGTTTAGTGGTCAGCGTATTGGCTATTGCTGCTTGCGCTGAACCAGAAACACCTGTAGTCGACGCTGTGGCGGCGCCAGCAAAGACTTATCTATTTAGTGATGAAGACCGCAGTTTTTTTAAAACCGCGTCGATCTATGAGGTCAATGTACGCCAATTTTCCCCAGCGGGAACCCTGTCTGCGGTACAGCAACAGCTGCCACGCTTAAAAACAATGGGCGTTGATGTGTTATGGCTTATGCCTATCTTCCCGGTGGGAGAAGAGCGGCGCAAAGGTGAGCTGGGTAGTGCCTACTCGGTTAAACACTATCGCCAAGTTAACCCACGTTTTGGTGATGTTAACGATGTAAAGGCCTTGGTCGACGAGGCCCATAAATTGGGCATGGTAGTTATATTGGACTGGGTGGCTAACCACACATCTTTTGATCACCCGTGGACAAAATCTCACCCAGAGTGGTATACCCAAAATGCCGCCGGAGAGATTATCGACCCGATTGATGGGAAAACCGGTAAATCTTGGGGTTGGACCGATGTGGCCGATTTGAATTACGACAATAAGGCCTTGTGGCAGGCCATGGCGGACGATATGAAATTTTGGCTGGAGCTGGGTGTCGATGGCTTCCGCTGTGATGTTGCCGCCGAGGTGCCGGTTGAGTTTTGGCAATACACTCGCAAGCAATTAGATGCAATTAGGCCAGTTTTTATGTTGGCGGAGGCGGAAGTGCCAGAGTTACAGTCTGCCTTTGATATGTCCTATGCCTGGAATTACCATCACCTTAGCAATGACATTGCCAAGGGTGAGAAGCCCGCCAAGGCGACACTGGATAACTATATGGCTGAGCGCTTACAGCGTTTTGATGCCGATCATATGCTGATGCAATACACCACCAACCACGATGAAAATTCCTGGGCTGGAACGGTATATGAGCGTTATGGCAAAGCCCATAAAGCGTTTGCGGTATTGGCCTTTACCCTGGACGGTATGCCGCTGGTGTATTCGGGCCAGGAGGCTGGTCTAAATAAGCGATTGGAGTTTTTCAAAAAAGACGCGATTGATTGGCGTGATCTAGGCTTGGCTAAATTTTACCAACAGTTGTTAAGCCTTAAACAAGATCAGCCAGCGTTGTGGAGTGGCAGCAGCAAGTTCCACCCTCTGGATTACCAGGCGAATAATGATAAAAGCTATGCGTTTAAGCGCAGCGCTGAAAATTCCGAATTAGTTATCGCCATAAATATTTCCGATCAAACGATGGCGTTTACTATGCCTGAAGACCTAGGCACTTATGATAATGTACTGGGCAATGCGGTAGTACAGGGCCGGGGTCTAACCTTGGCCGCCCATGGCTATGTGATTTTGGCGAAACCATAATAAGGCAGTAAGTGTTATGAATAACAAACCTAATTTAAGCTTTTGGCATATATGGAATATGTGCTTTGGCTTTTTGGGCATCCAGTTTGGCTTTAGTTTACAAAATGCCAATACCAGCCGCATCTTTCAAACTCTGGGCGCCTCGATGGATGAGCTGCCCATTCTTTGGGTGGCCGCGCCGATAACCGGCTTATTAGTACAGCCGATTATTGGCTATATGAGCGATCGGACTTGGAACCGATTGGGCCGCCGGCGGCCGTTTTTTGTGGCTGGCGCGATATTGGCCAGCATCGCCTTGGTCTTTATGCCTAACTCGCCCACCTTGTGGATAGCCGCCGGTACCTTATGGGTCATGGACGCCTCATTTAATATTGCCATGGAGCCGTTTCGGGCTTATGTGGGTGATATGCTGAATGAGAAACAGCGCCCCAGCGGCTACGCCATGCAAAGTTTTTTTATTGGCATAGGTGCCACCGTCGCTTCGGCACTGCCGTGGATGTTAAGTAATTGGGCCGATGTCCCCAACACTGCCGCTGAGGGCAGCCTGCCCAATACCGTGATCTATTCATTTTATTTTGGTGCCGCGGTGTTATTGCTGTCGATACTGTGGACCGTTTTTTCCAGTCGCGAGTATTCCCCGCAACAGCTGCGGGACTTTGAAACCGCCGAGGGGCAGCCACCCGAGCCCGAGCAGGCGACGGGTTTAACCGCCGCCAGCTATTTAAAGCAGGGCGCTGGCTGCTTAGTCACTGGCTCGTTGGCAGCGGCCGCTATTATGTTTTGGCAGCTTGAAAAAGAACTCTATGTTTTGGCCGTTGCGACGGCGGCATTTGGTTTGATCCAGCTAGGGGTTGCTCGGGGTAAATTTAACGGCGCCGCGGCGGGCATGATTACTCAAATGAGCGATGATTTATTTTCCATGCCCAGCACCATGAAGCAGCTGGCCCGGGTCCAGTTTTTTTCCTGGTTTGCTTTTTTTGCTTGGTGGATATATTCCATACCCGCGGTCAGCAGTTTTCATTTCAACAGTGTTGACCCGACTAGCCAAGCTTATAACGAGGGCGCTAACTGGGGTGGTTTGTTAAATGCCGCCTACAATGTGTTTGCCGCTTTAGCCGCTATCGCGATTCCTTTTTTAGTTTCGCGCATCGGCTCACAAAAAACCCACAGCCTAAATTTGGCTTTAGGCGGCTTGGCGCTGTTGTCGATAATAATGATTAATGACCCGAGCTGGTTGATGCTGCCGATGGTGGGGCTTGGTTTTGCCTGGGCTTCTTTGGTCTCTATGCCCTATGTGATGCTGGCGGGCGCCTTGCCGGCGGGTAAGATGGGAGTCTATATGGGAATTTTCAATTTCTTTATTGTTATTCCGCAAATCTTGGCTGCCAGCATATTGGGTTTCATGCTCAAAATATTTTTCGAAAATCAGCCGATCTACGCGATGATTATAGGCGGTATTAGTTTGCTAATTGCCGCTTTATTATCGCTGCGGGTTAAAGTGCCCAGTTGATTCTGGTGGTGCCGTTATTACTTGGCGCCGCAGGATTCGCGGATAATTAGTTTGGGCTGCAGCAATCGCGCGCTGGGCGCCTCACCTTCAATTTGCTTTAATAGGCTGTCGACTAATAACTCGGCGGCGGCCTGGGTATCTTGTAACACCGTGGTTAAGGGTGGGCTGATATAGGCACTGGATGGGATGTCATCGAAGCCGACTATCGCGATATCTTGCGGCACTGACAAACCATGCTGGTGCAAAGCTTTAATCGCGCCGATGGCGATTAAGTCACTGGCGGTAATAATGGCATCAAAAGTTTGCTTGGATGCCATTAGCTGTTGGCAGGCATCAAACCCGTTGGCATCACTATTATCGGCAAAGAAATTGAGTTCGGCTTGCTTTGCTATTCCTGCTTCCGCCAGTGCTTGGCAATGGCCTTGGTAGCGTGATGAGAATTCAGGACAGTGATCGCTGGTATCGCCCAAATAGGCAATACGTTTTTTCCCAAGTTTTAGTAAATGTTGGGCGGCAATATAGCCGCCTAAGTGGTTATCACAGCCAACGCTATGGCTGGGCAACTCATCGAGTTGCGGCCCCCATAGGGTAAAGTTTGCCCCGGCCAAGTCCAAATTAATTAATCTCTCGCGGGAATCCATATAGTCGCCGTAGCCGAGCAATATAAGGCCGTCGGCGCGGTGGGCATCAACATAATCTGCATGCCAGTCTTCACTGAGCTGTTGGAATGAAACCAGCAGGTCATAGCCTTTCCTTGCCGTGGCCCGGGTAATATTACCTAGCATGGATAGGAAAAACGGATTAATCATTGAGTTATCGGAGGTTGGGTCTTCACACAATAGCAGGGCGATGGTCTTGCTGGCCTGGGTACGCAGGTTACTCGCCATTTTATCAACTTTGTAATTGAGCTCTTTGGCGATGGCGTGGACTCGGTCACGGGTTTCTTTATTGACCAGGGGGCTGTCACGCAAGGCGCGGGATACTGTCGACTGCGAGACACCGGCTTGATAAGCAATATCAAAGGAAGTTGGCCTACTGCTTTTCATCAATCAATTCACCTTTTATCGATCATTCACCGTTTGGCCAATCTCTCACCTTGGGCTATAACGGGGGTTATGGCTGGCTAATTCGGGTGCTGTCGAGGCTATGTTTCACCTGCTTCAAACGATTATCAATATCTGGACCGAGAGCGAGAGCCAAGCCGGTGGTCAATATATCAATAATGGTCAGGATTACAATTCTCACGGTCATCGGCATATAGATAGTTGTATCCTCTAACTCATTGCCTGATGGAATTGTCAGGTCAACTTCCTGGGCCAAGGGCGAATCCATATTGCATATGGCTATTTGTTGGGCGCCACTGGCCCGGCCTATTTGCGCCACTTCGACCATGGACTTGGTACGACCGGTAAAAGAAAAGAACAAAATAACGGTATCTGGGTCGGCCCCGGCGGCCGACATTCTTTGCATTAAATTATCTTCATGGGCAACGCTGGGTATGCCGAGACGGAACAGCTTGTGATGCGCATCTTTGGCGATAGCGGCAGCTCCGCCCATGCCAAAAATTTCGATCCTTTTGGCTTGTTTTAGTATATCAATGGCCTTCTCAATTAACGCCGGGTCGAGTTCGCCGCGGATATACTCCAGGGCAAGTTGGTTGGCGTTTACTCGCTTTTCAATCAAGGTCTGAGCTGAGTCGCCGGGGGTTACCGCCTCCGAAATAAAGGATGTATGGCTGACCAGGCTCTTGGCCAGTTGCACCTTAAAGTCAGGGAAGCTACTGCAACCCAGGGATTTGCAGAAGCGGGAGATCATCGGGTCGCTGACATCCGCCAGGCGGGCTAATTGCGCGGTGGTGTAGTCGGTGGCGACTTCAGGTTGGGCCAAAATAACCTCGGCGATGCGGGATTCGGCTTTGCTTAGAGAGGTGAAATCTTTTTGCAGCTGGTTCAGGAGGCTCATAGCGTATTTCGATTTAGGTGAGTTACAGGAATTATGCCTCATAATTGCTCTCGCTACTAAAAATACACCTAAGCTACCACATTCTTGTAATTAAATTACCGAGATATGTATATTGGTAGCGTTATTTGGTCTATTATGTAATTCAGTTACCAAATTGTTTAACTAAATTACAAATGGTGGAAGGTATGAAGATCCGGATTGCAATTAATGGCTTTGGCCGCATTGGAAGAAATGTATTTAGAGCCTTGTTTGAGGGGGAGTACCAAAATCAAATAGAGCTGGTCGCCATCAATGATTTGGCACCACCGGAATTTAATGCCCACTTGGCCAAGTTTGACTCGGTTCATGGCCGTTTCCCTGGGGCTATTGAGCAAAAGGGCGATATGCTGATTGCCGAGGGCCAGCAGATTAAAATGGTTTCCGAGCGCGACCCCGGCCAATTACCTTGGCGAGCCTTGGCGGTTGATGTGGTGTTAGAGTGCACCGGCTTTTTTACCAGCCGCGACAGTGCCGCAGCACACTTAGAAGCCGGTGCCAAGAAAGTTATTATTTCAGCACCGGCAAAAGATGTGGATGCGACCGTTGTCTACGGTGTTAATCACCATTTGTTAGATGCCAGCAGTCAAATAATCTCCAATGCTTCGTGCACCACCAATTGCCTAGCACCTTTGGCCAAGGTGATGAATGACGGCCTGGGTATTGAGCGTGGCATGATGACGACTATTCATGCTTATACCAATGATCAAAATGTTCATGATGCTTATCACAGCGATATCTACCGAGCCCGTGCTGCAGGACAATCAATGATCCCTACTAAAACCGGTGCCGCGCAAGCGGTCGCTCTGGTGCTGCCTGAATTAGCGGGCAAGCTGGACGGCATGGCAGTACGGGTGCCAACCGCGAATGTCTCCCTGGTTGATTTCAGCTTTGTGGCTAGCCGCGAAACCAGTATTGAGGAAGTTAACCAGCTTATTAAAGACGCCGTTAGCGTCATGCCCGGAGTATTGGAATATAACGACCTGCCTTTGGTTTCGGTTGATTTCAATCACCAGCCGGCGTCATCAAACTTTGATGCTACCCAGACTCGAGTTAATGGCACCATGGTGAAAATTATGGCTTGGTATGACAATGAATGGGGTTTTTCCAACCGTATGCTGGACAATAGCCTGGCCTTAATGGCCGCGCAAAATTCAGCCGGAGTTGCCGCATGATTCGTCGTACAAAAATTGTAACCACCTTAGGCCCGGCGACTGATGAGCCGGAAGTATTACGTCAGTTAATTCAAGCCGGCGCCAATGTGGTGCGCTTGAATTTCTCTCACGGTGTTGGCGACGACCATCGTCTGCGCGCTCAGCAGGTTCGAGATATAGCCAAAGACCTAAAGCGTACGGTGGCAATTTTGGGTGACTTACAGGGCCCCAAGATTCGGATTGCTCGATTTAAAGACGGGCCTATTGTTTTAGCCAAAGGCGATAACTTCGATTTAGACAGCAGCCTAGGCACCCAAGCAGGCAATCAACAAGAAGTCGGCCTAGACTACCCCAGCTTACCCGGTGAAGTGAACCCCGGTGATAAGTTGATGCTGGATGATGGTCGGGTGGTTTTATCTGTTGTGAGCTGCGAGGGTTCACGGATTAAAACTGTGGTCGAAGTGGGCGGCAAGCTGTCCAATAATAAAGGTATCAATAAAGAGGGCGGCGGCTTAGCGGCGGCAGCCCTTACCGAAAAAGATTTCAATGATATTAAATTGGCGGCAGAGATTGATGTTGATTACTTGGCCGTTTCATTTGTCCGCTCGCCCGATGATTTGGAGCAGGCCCGTAAAGCCTTGCAAGAGTTAGGCTGCAATGCCGGCCTGGTATCAAAAATCGAGCGCGCTGAGGCCGTAGCGGATTATGAACTGCTGGATAGGATTATCTTGGCCTCGGATGCGGTAATGGTTGCCCGTGGTGACCTCGGGGTAGAGATCGGAGATGCCGCTTTGGTGGCGGTACAGAAGCACTTGATTACCCGCTCACGCGAGCTTAACCGTCCGGTGATTACTGCGACCCAGATGATGGAATCGATGATCGAAAGCAGCCTGCCGACCCGTGCCGAAGTATTTGATGTGGCCAATGCGGTATTGGATGGCACCGATGCGGTTATGTTGTCAGCCGAGACCGCAGCAGGGAAATTCCCGGTGGCGGCGGTCGAGGCTATGCAGCGCATTATTATTGGTGCCGAAGAGCATCCCCAGGCGTCTTTTTCTAGCCACCGTTTGCATCAGGACTTTACCGCAATTGACGAAACCATCGCCATGGCGCTGATGTACACCGCCAATCATTTGGTCGGGGTGAAAGCGATAGTCACCATGACCGAATCTGGTAATACGCCGTTGCTAACCAGCCGCATTAATTCAAAATTACCGGTATATGCCTTTACCCGGCACCAAAAAACAGAGAATAGAACGGCCTTGTATCGTGGCGTAATGCCGGTGACCTATGACATTGAGCAGCATGCAATGTCAGAGCGAGTCGAGGCGGCGATTACTATATTGCGCGAACGTAAATTAGTGGCCGATGGCGACTTGGTGATTATTTCCCAGGGTGATTGTGGTAATGTATTGGGCGGTACCGACGCACTTAAAATTGTTCGCGTCGGGGCTTAAATAATCGCTCAAATCATGCATTTTTAGTTGGATCACATTCTTGGAAAATAAGACAATTAACGGCCGCGGTAAGATTTTAGTTGCCGATATTGGCGGCACCAATGCCCGCTTTGCTTTGGTTGAAGACGGCGGCTGTGAACTCTCACAGCTGCAAGAGTTCCCCTGTAAGGATTTTGATAATGTTGATCTAGCGATTCAGCATTATCTAAAGCAGCTTGGCACCCCATCATTAAAGCGCGTCTGCCTGGCTCTGCCTGGCCCGGTTGATAAAGACGAGATAAAGCTCGCCAATAGCCACTGGGGCTTTAGTCAAACGGCTTTGGCGCAGACCTTGGGCTCGCCATTAAAGTGTATTAATGACTTTGATGCCCAGGCCTATTATGTTGATCAGCTTGCTGAGCATGAATTACAGTGGCTCAACGCGCAGCGTCCCCAGGGCAACCAGGTTAAGCTGGTGATGGGGCCGGGCACTGGCTTGGGGGTGTCGGCAATTTTACCCTCGGGTGAATTGGTGCCCTCGGAAGCCGGGCATATCGCTTTTGCTCCTAGCAATGCCCATGAAATGGCGTTGCTAGAGGTTTTGTGGGGGCAATATTCCAGGGTCTCGGTCGAACGTTTATTGTCGGGCCCGGGTTTGGAAAACCTTTATTGGGCTAATTGCCAGTTGCAGGGGATAGACAGCAAGCTGCTCGCCGCCGAGGTCGTCGCCGCTGCTGAGCAGGGCAATGCTAATGCGATTGCCAGTATCAAGGATTTTTTGCAAATTTTGGCCTCGGTCGCGGGTGATTTAACCTTGGCAATGGGCGCCTTTGGCGGCGTCTATCTCAGTGGTGGGGTATTGCCCCGCTTGATGAAGTATTTTGATGAGCAGGAATTTAATCAGCGCTTCGCCGCCAAAGGTCGGTTCCAACAGCATTGCCAGGCAACCCCCATTGCCTTGGTGCAAGCCGAGCAGCCTGGTCTTAGAGGCTGTGCCCTGGCCAAGTAACTTTAGCTTTGCGACAAGAGCCGGCGGCAGGCCTTTAAGGCTTGCCGCTAGCCATGCTCAGCGGCCTCTGCCCGCCGCTGGCACTATGGTACAACTTCTGTTTTTTCTTCCTTTAAAATCCTTCGGTTCACACAGTAGAATTTGTTTGTCACCAGTATCGGTAGTACAGTAAGCCCGGTTTCAGGTCTGCCTGAAACAATTAGGACGTTGTTGACCTTCTGGATGTGAGGCATTTTACATGACTGCTGTGGTACGGATTATTGCTGCTGATGACCATCAGCTATTTTTAGAGGGCTTGGCGAGCCTATTTCTTGCTGACCAAAGTTTAAATTTTGTCGCCAGTTGTAATGATGGTGATGCCTTGCAGTCATTGGTAAATCAGCACGGAGCAGACGTTGTGTTGTTGGATCTGTCGATGCCGGGGCCGAGCACAGAGCAATTGATTGACTGGTTTGGCGAAAACTTCCCCGACATTCAATTAATCGCCTTAACCATGTTTAGCAATGGCCGCTACGCCCAAGAACTGCTGCAGTTAGGTTTGTCGGCCTATGTATTAAAGGACTGTGCTTTTGATGATTTGCATTTGGCCATTGAAGAGGTCATGGCCGGTGGGCAGTTTTTATCCGCAGAGTTAATGGCCGCCATGCGCGCCGGTAATGAAGAGTCTAGCTTAACCAATCGCGAACTCGAAGTTTTGCATGGTGCTGCCAATGGCCTGGGTAACAAGGAAATTGCCCGCGAGCTTAATATTACTGAGCGCACCGCCAGATTTCATCTGTCCAATTGCTGTGTCAAACTCGATGCCAACGGCCGTAGTCATGCCGTCGCTAAGGCGGTGCAGTTGTCGATGATAAAACTCTAACTCTGGTAGCTGCCCAGCGGACCTTCTTGGTCTTGTGCTGGAGCAAGTCGAACCTAGCCGGAACAGTTTCAGGCGTTGCTGAATAGTTACTAACTCTTGCTTTAAACTTTTTCTCTTGTTAACGGCAGCGCAATGGCAATGCGGGTACCTTGGGGGCGGCAATTAGAAATATCCAAGCTGCCATTGAGTAGCTCGACCCGCTCTTTAAGGCTAACCATACCGAAACCGTTTTCAGTACTTTGCGGTTTAATGGTATGGGGGTCAAAGCCAGTGCCATCGTCTTCAATGCATAACATAATGTCGCTATTTTTTTTCAGTATTATGCGTAGCTGGGTGGCTTGACCGTGGCGGATGGCGTTGCGGCTGCATTCTTGCATGATACGATATAAATTCTGTTCGGTTTTGCCGCTAAGCTTTATTTCATCCAATTCAAATATGACTTCAACGCCGGACTCGCCGGCAAGTTTATTGATCTCTTGTTTTACCGCCGGGTAAAAACCCATCTGGTCAATAAGTGATATATGCAGTCCGTTGATTAGCCGTCGCATACCGCTCACGGCACTGCTTAACTCGCCTTCGGCATTGTCCATATGTTCCGTATTACCGCTATGTTTAGCGAGCTTTATTTGTAATTTTGCACTGCTGAGGTTCTGCCCAAGGCCATCATGCAGCTCCCGGGCTATTTCGCTACGGGTCGAATCGGAAATAGCAAAAATCTTTTGCGAAAGACTTTGGAAGGAGATTTTCATTTCTTCCATTTTCTGGAAATACGCAAATAGCAGTGCGTAGCGAAAAATTAGGCTGCCAATTTGGATGTTACGGTGCTCCAAAAATAGATCGGGCAGCCATTGGCTACGAATGGAAAGAATATAAATAAGCAAGCCGATAGCCTGAGCAATTGCGCCCACTCGCTGGAAGCGAACGCCTAGGTAGGCGCAGTAACAAGTATAAATAAACGAAGAAAATAACAGGGCTGAAATTGCATACCAGGCCATAATCTTAATAGCGTGGTTGACCCCAGGTAGTGCCACGCTGAGATAACAAATAAGCCAGATAGAAGTAATAATTTGGATAAGGCGTAGCGGCAGGTTTTTATTTTGTGACCAAAAGTACAGGGCGTTGACCATGGGGATCATCATCATCGAGCTAAACAAGACAAAGTTCAGTCCCGGTGCTTCCGGTATCAGTAGGTAAAAAACATCATGCCCCACGGTGCCGAGCATCATTAACATGCTGCCCCAAAAGAGCCAGCGGAATTCAGGGATATGGTGCACCGCGCGTTTGAGAAGAATGCCAATTATCAATAGATCGATTAAACCCAGGGTGATACAAAACATATCAAAGGCGGTAGTTTGCAAACTTTTTTGGTAGGCCATTTGGCTGAGTTGCGCGTGCTTGCCAATCATAATTGGACCGCTAGAAATACCGGCTCCGCCGGGGTACAGCGCGCCCCAGGCATTGCCAAAACCGGTATTGACCTTTACCACCAGCAGGTTGTTGCCGGGTTTAAGCAGATCCTTAGGGATGGCGTATACCCGCGCCAAGCTTTCTGGATTCTTGGCGCTGAACTGCCAGGCTGCTTCCAGGGTACCGGTGCGACCGATCTCTTCGCCGTTGAGGTAGCTGCGGTCACCATTGCGAATGGCATCGATATAAATAGCCTGGTCGTAATCAACATTCGCAGGGTCAACAAAAAATTGTAATCGGTAGGTGGCAAATACCGTGGTGTTATGGGCTTGGCCTAATAGCCCGGGCACCTGAATGTCTTGCCAGTGCTGGTCATCATAGTCGGCGCTTACCCACAATGGTTGGTAGCCATCATGGTATTTCCAGGTGCCTTCGATATTCATCGTCGCACTCGCCCAGGCGCCGCTGGCCCACAAGCTGAGCAGTAAAATAAGTATTCTGGTTGCGCAGACTTTTTCCATAAGGACCACGGTAGCTGGTTTATGCGCCATATTAACATGACGAGAAATTAGGGTTACCTGTCGTTCACGACAGTTACCAGGATTATTTTTGTAGCTTACTATTTTCATCGTGGGACTAACAAGCGGTCAGTCAAAAGCTTTAGCCCGCGGCGGAAATAAAAAGACTAGGTTGAGCTGTAAATTGAGCGCTACGTTTCAATTTTTACCCTGGAATAAAACTTCCGCTGTGGTTGTTTGTGGCTGAGTGTCATTTAAATCAGAGGATGGGATATGAAAAAGCTATCAAGTTTGAAAAAATTAAGCCTGGCCGCCATGGCAATGGCCGGCAGCTTAAGCGCTGTAAGCACGGTGCAGGCAGCCACAATCACCGGTGAATTTACCGCCGACAACCATATGATGATGATGGTGCGATATGGCCCCAACGATGTGCAGTCTATATTGCCAACCAACCAGAACGATGGCTGGGCCTGGAAGCACGCACGCCAAGTAAAGTTTGATTTACGCAAGATGAATAGGCGTCAGCTCAAGGCCTGTAGTGTTAATATCGTCGCCTGGGGCGATCGCAGTGGCTCTGGCTTGGGCGGCTGGCTGCAAAATACCTCCAACCCTTCAAAGTTGGTCTACACCGGCCAAGGTAAAATTCGCTACTTGCCACCGAGTGCGTCCTCCATTAGTAATAATAGTACCCCTAGCGCCGCGGTACTCAATAATTTGATGGCTTCCGGCGGTTACGCTATGCCAGCGCCTAAGTCGGCCAACCGTATTGGCGTTCAGGCGCCATGGGGCAATGCAGTGCAATGGGCCTTGCCTTTGCCGGCCCAGATACAGCAAAATGTTAATAGCTATAAGTGGATTTGGAGTTACCCCAACCTGAGTAGTGGCGATAATAAATACGCCAGCTTTAGCATTCCCTGTCGTCAATTAACCAAGCCGACTATCACCAGACCACCCAAGCCAGATTGGGTTGATGTTCCCGGTGATCACTTCCAGTGTTATCAAGTGCGTCAGGAAGACAAGTTGCGTCCGGTCACTATTACCACCAAAGACCAGTTCGGCAAGTCAAAGCTGACTATCGCGCAACCTCGTTTGCTGTGTAACCCTGCCGAGAAACACCATCGTGGCAAGGCTTACAAGGTGAGAAATCCAAAGCGTCATTTGGTCTGCTATGACGTTAAGTCAAGAAGTGATGCCAAGCGCGTACGGGTTGAAACCAAGAATCAGTTTGGTACTCATCGCTTCACTGCCCAGCGCCCAGCATTGTTTTGTGCGCCATCTTTGAAAAAGCATATATAGGCCTAGCTATCAACCACCCAAAAACTAGGTTTTTGGGTGGTTGATACGATTAAAGTCAGATGTAAAACGTATAAGGCAAAGGATTTTTCTGTCTTTCGTCTTACATCTCACGTCTGTTGCTGGACGTGCGCTAGCTAATCATTGCCCAAACCGGCTGCTGGCTTGGGTTTTTACATTCAGATGAGCAATTGATGCTGCCAATGGCGGCTAATTTATTTTGGAAGCAGAGCGGATGCCAAAATTAGGTATTATTAATTGGATAAGAGCGATTTTATTGCTGTGTTGTGTCAGCACCACTTATACCGAGGTTTTAGCGAATAGTGATTCCTTGGTCGTGGCAGATATTCCCGTTCTTGCGCAAATAAAGTTAGACCCACGCTGCCCGCCAATCAATACCAATATTATTGCCGCCCAGTTTCGGCCAGAGATTAAACCGAGTGGTACAGCGAGTCGGCATTATCGGCTTAATTTATCAACCACCAAACAGTTTAATCTTAGGGTTCAGGCTTATGTTCGATATTTGCAGGCAATCAATCCAAAAATTCATACACTAACCAGCCGGTGGCGGGTCTATGACAAAGGCTTGTCCCACAGTCTTAAACCGCCGGTGACCCCAGGCTTGGGAAATATCGTTAGTGAATTTAATAGCAGCCTAAATGATTTTCAGGGCCCCAGCTTTGGCAATATGCAAACCGGCTACCCGCTGCAAGCCAATCATTGGTACCGGGTATTGAGCTGGAGCCAGCTTAATATCAAAGAACGTTACTTTCCGCGTAAGTGCGAAACGGCGCAGTACTGGATAACTTGGCGAGTTGTTGATGCCAATACAACAGGCCAGCGACACGCCAGCGAAATCGTATTAAGTGATGGTCGCCGCGTTGTGGCGACATTGCCGGTCAAGCCGAAAACAAAGCGAGCGCCGACAGATTGGAAAAATCGGCTGCATAAACGTCAATTACAGTAGCTAAATAGGTCGCTAGCTCGTAACAACTAATCGCTAAGCAGCCAACCTAATGGACCTGCTTGGCTTGTTTTCCTGTGTCTCTACTCCTGTCGCAATGCTTGCTATTAAGTCAATCTTAATTGCTCTATGATTCTGTTGAATTTGGCGATTATAGAGTAAGAAATGCGTTTACCCTTATGGCAGGCCTTGGCGGCCGTAGTTTTTGTCCTCAGTAGTGCTTCGTTCCCGCTGTCAGCGGCGTTGACCCAACCCTGTCATTTAAAGGGGGTTTCCGATCGAGTCGAATGTGGGCATTTGCCAGTGCCGCTATCCCCGGCTGATTTAGCCAGCAAACTCGATATTCATTTCAGTATTATCCCCGCCATCAAAGACAGTTACCCCGATGAGGCGGTACTGGTTATTGCCGGTGGCCCGGGGCAGTCGGCTATTGCTAACGGCCATTATTTTTCTCGTTTATTATCAGCGGTTCGGCAGCAGCGCGATATTTTAATTATCGATCAGCGCGGTACCGGCCAGTCCAGCCTATTGCAATGTGAGGTGGCTGCCGGGGCAGATCCGCTGATGATGCTCGACACCGGGGTTGATATTAAAGCCCAAACCCAGGCTTGCAAGGACACTCTAAATACCGATTTAAATCATTTCACCAGTGCTGCGGCGCTGCAAGATTTTGAGGCTGTGCGTAAACATTTGGGCTATAAAAAACTGCATTTATTGGGTGTATCTTACGGCACCAGAATGGTTCAGCTGTATATGAAGCACTACCCGGAGGCGGTCGCTAGTGCGACCATGGATGGTGTCGTGCCGATGTCGCAAAATGTTATCGCGGTAGGTAACTCAGTTAGTCGGGCCTTGGCTTTGTTGTTTGAGCAGTGCGAACAACAGCCGCAATGCGAAGAGCAATACCCTAATTTACGCGATGATTATCACAAATTGGATGCATCCTTGGCGCAAACATTAATTCAATCGGTCAAGCATCCGGTGTCGGCCCAGGGTTCGACCCTGCGTTTAAATCGATCGAAATTTAATAGCATCTTGCGTTTTGCTTTATACAGTCCGCAGACCCGGGTTTTGCTGCCCTATGCGATAGAACAACTGAGCCTGGGTGATAGCCAGCCTGCTCTCGGCTTAATGTCATTGGGCTTGCAGGCAAATGACCTGGCGCTGGGCATGCACGCGGCGATTGTCTGCGCTGAAGACTGGCCGCGCCTAACGGCCGGCGATCGGGCTAAAATTTCCAGCAGCCCAACCGGTCGGGAGATGATAGCCGGCCTGGATATAGCCTGCCCTATATGGGGCTTGCAGGCGGTGCAGCAGGAATTTTCCGCAGCCATTCGCAGCGATATTCCAACGCTATTGTTATCCGGTTATTACGACCCGGCCACGCCACCAGCTTGGGGCGAGATGGTGGCTAAAAACCTCAGCAATGCCCGTCATATTACTGCCCCTTATGCCACCCACGGGGTAGCGGCGCAAACCTGCGCTCATCAACTGATCGCCGAGCTGATTGACGGTGTCCTGCCGAAGGATCTGGATGACTCTTGTATTGGCAAGGGCGTTGAACGGCGATTTTTTATAAATGCCAATGGCGCTGCGAATTTCGTCGAGCCCGCAGCGGAGGATAAAGCCAATGATTGAAGTTAACGCCTTATCAAAAAAAATAGGCGATGTGCAGGCGCTAAACGATCTTAGTTTTAGCGCTCAAAACGGAAAAATTACCGGTTTGCTTGGACCTAATGGCGCCGGTAAGACCACTTGTTTACGCACCTTGTTTAACTTGCTTACGCCCGACCAGGGCACAGCGTTAATAGATGGTATCGATGTCAGTGACAATCCAATGGCGGCCAAACAAAAAATGGGTTTGTTTCCAGACCCCTTTGGTCTCTATGAGCGTTTAAGTCCAGAGGAGTACATTAGTTATTTTGCCCAGCTTAGCGGTATGGATAAAAAGTCTGCCCACCTGGCCACCCAGGACGTGATCCAAAGGTTGCATATGCAGGATATCGCCAAGCGACGTTGCAAGGGTTTTTCCCAGGGCCAACGTATGAAAACCGCCTTGGCCCAGGCGATAGTGCACCGGCCTAATAATTTGATATTGGATGAGCCGACCCGAGGTCTGGATGTAATGAGTACTCGGACTCTGCGTCAGCTGCTATTGGATTTAAAGGCTCAGGGCCATTGTATTTTGTTTTCCAGTCATGTCATGCAAGAGGTGTCGGCATTGTGTGATGAAGTGGTGTTGATGTCACAGGGGCGGGCGGTGGCGCATGGCAGTCCGGAGCAGTTGTGCCAGCTGGCCGGTAAAAAAAATCTGGAAGATGCCTTTATCGAATTGATCGGCTCCGATGAGGGGATCGCCGCATGAGCCAGCTTTGGGTTATATTAAAAAAAGAATTAAAGGATGCGCTGCGTGACCGTCGCTCGGTGATGGCGGCGCTGTCCTATTCTATTGGCACCCCTTTGATTATGGCCTTGGTGTTTATGGCCATGATCGACAAATATGCCAGCCCTAAAACGCTATATATTAATATCGAGGGCGGAGCTCAGGCGCAGGAGTTAATCGACTACCTTGCGAGCAAAGATATTAAACAAGGCGGTGATGCCACGGTGGAGGGCGGCAAGCAGGACGCTAGCAGCAAAGACATTTTGCTTAGAGTCGATCAGCGCTTCAGTCAAAATTATTCCCAGGGGCAAGTGGCCACCGTCACTATTATCGCCGATCTATCGAACGAGCGACTGAAAAGTTCCGTTAGCCGACTGCGTCAACAATTGCGCAGCTACGGCAGTGAGGTGGCCGCCATTAGGTTACTCGCCCGTGGCGTTTCCCCCGAAGTTGTGCGGCCGTTGGATGTGCAAATGCAGGATATGGCCAAAGCCGAGGCCAAGGGTGCATTTTTAGTCGGCATATTTATCTTCATCATGATTTATGCGGTGTTCATTTCGGGTATGAATTTGTCGATTGATACCAGCGCCGGGGAAAGAGAGCGCAACTCGCTGGCGTTAATGTTGAGCTTACCACTAAGGGTTTCAGACCTGGTGCTGGCCAAGGTGTTGGCGGTAAGCTGTTTTGCCATGGCGGGCTTGGTGTTGATCAATATTTCTTTTTTGCTGGCGTTTCAATTTATGCCCTGGCATGAAATGGGTTTGGATATCAATTTTAGTCCGCAGTTCCAAGCCACGGTTTTATTGCTGGGCCTGCCTATCGCTTTAATGGCGGCGGCGCTGCAACTTTGTGTTTCTTTTATGGCTAAAACCTTTAAAGAGGCGCAGTCCTATCTGACCCTGGTACTAATGGCGCCGATGGGGCTGGCCATGGCGGCGGGTTATGATATTGGCCCTGATATGTTGCAATGGTTGCCCGTGTCCGGTCAGCAAAAAGCCTTGATGGAGTTGGTCAAAGGCAATGAGCTACCGCTGCAGCCGACCTTGATAGCCACCGGGGTGACTCTGTCGATCTGCGCGGTATTGGTTGCTGCCATGGTGCATATGTTAAAACGGGAAAAGACTGTATTTGCCTTGTAGTTCACTTCGGCCAATTAACTGGAGGTCAGTGGTAATAATGTGTAAAGCTTCGTGGCAAGCGACGGTTAGTTTTGCTAGAATCCGGGCAGTTTAAAAATTCAGATTTCCTATGCGCCTTAAGTCAATCTTATTACTGAGCTTTATACTTTGCCATGCGTTGGTGAATTGTGTGTGGGCGGCAGCACATACTTCAGCTAATAGCGGTGAGGGTTACGAGGCGCCTCATGTACATCTGCTAAGCCAGCAAGAAATTGAACATCAAAAGTACCTTAGTGGCGCCGATCAAAACAATGATCATGACGAAGATGCGGACCATGATGAAAGCGCCCACGTACATCTGCTACTGCACGTCAGCCATAAACACAGAGGTAATTTTGAATTAGACGCTGTTGCGCCATTATGGCCGAGTAGTCCGTTTTATTTAAGCCTCTATCACAACCCTCCTGTTCCGCCCCCAAATTTCTAACACTCTTCGTACCCAACCCACGCCGCCTTGGCCGATGAGTTGAGTGCGACCGATAATATCGACAGCGTGGCGTTTGCCTCTGTCTTTTTATCCTAAAAACCACAGTCACATCATGAGCGCCAGCGAAAACTTTTGCTGTCCCAAGGGGTTTTGAAATTCACTGGCTGCGCCACATGTCGCTGAGTAACGTTTACTCTGGGCGCACTTTTGCTCACTCAATTGTGGTTTCTAGGTATATCCGTATTCTGCGGGCGTGAGCCCGTGCAGGAGTGATTATGAAATTGCCAAATACCAAGGCTCTGGGCGCGTTTGTCCTGGCCATGGTGATACCGTTGCCGGCGTTTGCTGAAACTGCTCAGCCGCCGGCCAACCACAGCATCAATCTGGCTTGGGCTCTTCGTCAAGCCGAGCAATATAACCCCAGGCTTCAGGCCTTTCCTTTTTATGTGCGCCAAGCTGAGGGGCAAAAATCTCAGGCCGATTTAAGCCCCAACCCCAACCTTGAGTTCAGCGTGGAAAATGTCCTTGGCAGAGATGCTTACCAAGACGGCGGCAGTGCTGAAACCAGTCTGCTGCTCAGCCAAACCATTGAGCTTGGGGCCAAGCGCACACGCCGCATAGCCTACGCCGATACGGCCATTGCCCAGCGCCAGGCCGAGTATGAAATCGCCCGCTTGGATGTACTGGCTGAAACCGGCCGCCGCTATTATCAAGTAATTTATAGCCAAGCTTTGAGCGAATGGATTGAACGGCGGGCGGTGCAGGAAAGCCGCGCCTTAAAAACCGTGCGCCAGCGTGCTAGGGCAGGCTCGGTACTGCAGGCCGATGTCAGTAAAATGGTCTTGCGGCTGGCGCAGTCCAAAGCGTTGGCGGCTCAGCTGCAAGACCAACAGGTTGTGGCCAAGGCTGAATTGGCCGCTATGTGGCTAGCCGTAGGTGATTTTCAGCTGGCCGAAGGCAGCTTTTCCAGCTTGCCCGGCATACCTGATAGGCAGCTGCTGCTGGACTCTTTGCCGCAATCCCCGCGTTGGTTGGCCTCTGTTGTGGCCGAGCAAATGAGCGCTGCCAAGCTGCGCTTAGCTCAGGCCAACGGCCGTAGTGATCTCACCTTAGGTCTGGGGCTCCGTCGGTTTGAAGCCAGCCGTGACCAAGCTTTGGTCTTTAATGCCAGCATGCCCTTGGCTTGGCAAAACCCCCGGCGTGGCGATATCGCCAGCGCCAAGGCGGCCAATGAGTTGAGCCAGCAGCAGCATCTGTGGGCGATGCGGGATTTGCAGCTAACACTGCAGCAAAGTCTGCTGCAGTTGCAGAGTCTAAAACGTCACAGCCAGCGTTTGCAGCAGCAGTTGCTGCCCAAGGCCCATAAGCTGCTGCGGGATACCGAGAACGGCTACCAGCGCGGCCGGGTTTCCGTCCTGCAATGGGCCGATGCCCAGGCAGATTTATTTCAGCTGCAGCGCCAGTTGATCGACAGCCAAAGCCAGCTATTTAGCCAGCTATTGGAATTAGAAAGCATTACCGGCCAGGCCTTAACCGGCCAGCCGAGCTCACGCGAGCGGAGAAGCGAAAAATGAACACACTCAAATTACTATTGATCGGCCTGTTATTTACCAGTGTGGTACAAGCGCAAGAGCACAGCGAAGAGGCAGCCAAGGGACCGCATGGTGGCAAGTTGTTGCAAGACAAAGGTTTTGCCTTGGAGCTTGTTATCTATGAAACCGGGGTGCCACCGGAAATGCGTATCTATGCCTTTCAAGATGGCCAGCCGCTCAAACCCAGTCAAGTCAAACTCAATGTCAGCCTCGATCGCCTTGGCGGTCGCCAGGATCAAATTCAGTTTTTAACTGAGCAGGATTATTTGTTAGGCGACCAAGTGATTACCGAACCGCATTCCTACGATGTGACCGTTAAAGCCCAGTTCCAGAGTGTGGCTTATCAATGGCAGTTTGCCAGCCATGAAGGCCGTACCCAAATTAGTGCGCGCCAGCTACAGGCTGCGGGGGTCAAAACGGAGATCGCCACAGGCCAAACACTGATCTTCACCGATACTCTTTTTGGCGTGATTGAAGCACCTCAGGACGGTATTTATGCGGCTTTTGCGCCTTATCCTTCAATGGTGGTGCAAGTTTTGGTCAATGTCGGCGATCAAGTCAGCAAGGGGCAGGTGGTTGCTCGGTTGCGGAATATTCAAACATTACAGACCTATACCGTAGCCGCACCGGCAAAGGGTGAGGTGTCGGAGCGCTGGGTCAATGCGGGCCAGCGAGTTGAAGGTCAAGCCCTGGTGCAAATTACCAACCTGGAAAAAGTCTGGGTGCAGATGTCCGCCTTCCCCGAGAGCATTGAAAAATTGTCTCTGGGGCAAAAAGTTAGCCTCTATGATTTGCACGATCACGATAAAGCCGAAGGTCAGCTGAGTTATATCTCACCCATGATGACCGGCGGTCATATTGCTCGCGCCCGGGCCGTGGTTGCCAACCCTGAAGGTCATTGGCGTCCCGGTATGCATATCAAAGCGGACATCCAAGTGGCGCAAACCCCGGTGGCTTTGGCGGTAAAAGCCAGTGCTATTCAGAGTTTTCGTGGTATGTCGGTGGTATTTGCCAAATACGGTGAGCAGTTCGAGGTCCGTATGGTTGAGCTGGGTAAAAGCGATGGTGATCACATCGAGGTATTGGCTGGTCTAGAGCCTGGCACCGAGTATGTGATTGAAAACAGCTTTTTGATAAAAGCTGATGTTCTTAAAGATGGCGCCAGCCACGACCACTAGGGTGACAATATGTTTGATCTATTAATTGCCTTCGCCGTAAAGCGGCGTTGGCTAGTATTGGCTGTCAGTTTTATGGTGGCCGTCTTGGGCGTGTACCAGGCAGTAAAATTGCCGATTGACGCAGTGCCAGATATTACCAATATCCAGGTGCAAATTAACTCGGAGGCTCCAGGCTATTCGCCTTTAGAAGCCGAGCAGCGGCTGAGCTATATCGTCGAAAATGCCATGGCCGGTATTCCGCGCTTAGACTATACCCGCTCGCTCTCGCGTTATGGCTTGTCCCAGGTAACGGTTATTTTCGAAGAAGGCACGGATATCTATTGGGCGCGCCAACAAATAGGTGAACGTCTACAGGCGATTCGCAGTGAGTTGCCGGCAGGAGTAGAGCCGCAGCTGGGCCCTATTGCCAGTGGTTTAGGTGAAGTTTTTAGTTATATCGTCCGGGCGCAAAAGGGCGCGGTGAATGAGGATGGCGGTGCTTTCAGCCCGGAAGATCTACGGACTATCCAAGACTGGATTATTCGCCCGCAGCTGGTCAAGGTGCCGGGTATTACCGAAATCAACAGTATTGGTGGCTTTGCCAAGCAGTATGAGGTGGCGCCTTACCCCGGTAAGTTGTTGGCTTATAAAGTCAGTATTGCCGATATTGTTACGGCCTTAAAGCGCAACAATGTGAATACCGGCGCGGGTTTTATTGAACGTAATGGCGAGCAATGGCTGCTGCGCTCGCCGGGGCAGCTGCAATCTTTGGCCGATATCGGCAATGTGGTGGTGACCAAACGTGACGATGCGCCAGTGCGTATCAAGGACCTGGCCCAGGTACGCTTTGGCAAGGAGTTACGCACCGGTGCCGCCACCTATAACAATCAGGAAACCGTGCTGGGCACCGCCTTTATGTTGCTGGGTGAAAACAGCCGCATTGTCGCTAGGGCAGTAGCACAAAAACTTATTGAAGTTAATGCCAGTTTGCCCAAAGGTATCGTCGCGGAAGCCATTTATGATCGGACTACCCTGGTCGATAAGACCATCGCTACCGTCAAAACCAACCTCTTAGAGGGTGCGGTTTTAGTCATAACGGTCTTGTTTGCACTGCTGGGTAACTTCCGCGCCGCATTGATTGCCGCCATGGTGATACCGCTGAGCATGTTGTTTGCTTTAACGGGCATGGCGGCTAATCGGGTTTCGGGAAACTTGATGAGCTTGGGCGCTATCGACTTTGGTTTGATTGTGGATGGCGCGGTCATTGTGGTTGAAAATGCCCTGCGCCGCCTGGGCTTGGCGCAGCAGCAGCGGGGTCGTTTGTTGAGCCTGGAAGAGCGTTTACAGGAGGTGATTAGCAGTACCAAAGAGGTCTTTCAGCCGGCGGTCTTTGGCGTTTTGATTATCATGTTGGTCTATTTGCCGATTTTCGCACTCAGTGGTGTGGAAGGCAAAATGTTCCACCCAATGGCTTTCACCGTAATCGCGGCGCTACTTGGGGCCATGTTGTTTTCGGTCACTTTTGTGCCCGCAGCCATCGCTATATTTGTCCGTGGCAAGGTCTCCGAGCAGGAAAATTGGCTGATGGCCAAAGCGCGAAAAATCTACCAGCCGCTGTTAAATCTATCGCTTAGAATTCCAGTTGTCTTAACTACCGTGGCGTTTAGTTTGGTGGCTATATCGGCTTGGCAGGCCAGCCGCTTGGGCAGCGAGTTTTTACCCCAGCTCGATGAACACGATATCGCCGTGCATGCCCTGCGTATACCCGGCACCAGTTTGGCGCAATCGGTGGCCATGCAGCAGTTGCTTGAAGCCGAAATTCGTAAACTACCCGAGATACAATCGGTGTTTGCAAAAATCGGTACTCCGGAGATTGCCACTGATCCGATGCCGCCGAATGTGGCGGATACCTTTTTGATCATCAAACCCAGAGATCAATGGCCCGACCCCGGCAAAGCCAAAGCTCAGTTGTTAAAGGAGCTGCGCCACGTTGTTGAAGCCGTGCCGGGTAATAAATACGAGTTTACCCAGCCAATCGAAATGCGCTTTAACGAGTTGATTGCCGGAGTTCGCGCCGATGTCGCGGTGCGTATTTATGGCGACGACCTTGAAGTTTTGGCCAGTTATGGCGCCAAGGCTAGGGCTATTTTGGCTCAGATTGACGGCGCTTTAGATGTTCGTATGGAGCAGGCCAAAGGTTTGCCGATGATCGAAGTGCGGCCACAGCGAGACCATTTGGCCCTGCTCGGTTTGTCGGTTTTGGATTTGCAGCAAGCTTTGCGGGCCGCGACCAGTGGCATTGAAACCGGGTTGATTTATGAGGGTGATCGACGCTTTAAGCTGCGGGTACGCTTGGATGAGTCACAGCGCCGGAATATCAAAACCCTGGCCCAGTTGCCTATTACTCTACCGGCGGGGTCAAACCCTGAGCTGCAGTATGTACCTTTGGGTGAGGTGGCTGAAATTGTAGAAATTCAAGGGCCCAACCAGATTAATCGGCAGAGCGGCAAGCGTAATATCGTCGTTACCGCCAATGTCGGTCAGCGTGACTTGGGTTCGTTTATCGCTGATACCCAGACATTAATGCAGCAACAGCTAGCGTTGCCCAGCGGTTATTGGTTGGAATATGGCGGCACTTTTGAGCAGCTGCAATCGGCGAGTCAGCGTTTAAGCATTGTGGTGCCGCTAACCTTGCTGCTAATTTTTGGCTTGCTCTTCAGTGCGTTTAACTCGGTCAAAGACGCCTTGGTTATTTTTAGTGGCGTGCCCTTAGCTTTGACTGGCGGCGTAATGGCTTTAACCTTGCGTGGCATGCCGTTATCAATATCGGCGGCGGTAGGTTTTATCGCCTTGTCGGGGGTGGCGGTACTTAACGGCATGGTAATGCTGAGTTTTATCCGTGAGCTAAGAGAGCAGGGCATGGAGCTGTTAAAGGCCATTGGTGAAGGTGCTAGTCAGCGTTTACGGCCGGTGTTAATGACGGCCTTGGTTGCTAGCTTAGGCTTTATTCCTATGGCGCTTAATACCGGCACCGGTGCCGAAGTGCAGCGACCTTTAGCCACGGTAGTAATCGGCGGTATTATTACGTCGACGTTATTAACTTTGGTAGTTTTGCCCGCTCTTTATCAGCTAATGAATCGTGGCAAGAAACCATTGTGATTTCGCCAGCGAATTGGGTATCTGAATTAAATGGCGCATACATAAGCTAATCCCATACTCCGGCGTGGCCCTGTTGCAAGTTCGGCCTTCTTAAGCCAACGCCATTTTTATCTGATCTTTTTGCAGCTACTTAGGTTATTGATCCCTGGTGGCTGCTTAGTAAGCTTGATAGCGCAGGGTGTTAAGAACTTTGTCACCCTGTAGGATCAACTGATAAACCCGGCGGTAATCCTCATGGTCAATTTTACTGTCAACTTCGCCACCTAGGGCGGCAATAATTTCAGTCAGATTATTGTGGGCTACGATCAAAGTATTGCCGGTTTCGGTTTTTAGTTGTTCGGCAAATTTCTTCTGCTGATGCGGGTCAAAGGCCATTACTTTTAGCTTGAGCTGTGTGGCGATTGGCGCCACGGTTTGTTGGTTACGCGTAAAGTGGCTGGCATAAAGGGTGTCGATGGGCAGTTTGCTAAAAAATTCTGCGTAGTTATTCGCTCGTCGGTGACCTTGCGCGGTGAGTTCTGGGTTCTTGCCTGCTTGTTTTTCCGCGTGACGCACCAAATAAATAAAACGTAACGGCTGCATGTCGCCGAGGGCGTGAGTCGCTGCTTGGTCCGTACCGGCATAAATGCCGCTGGAGTTTAAGCCAAGGCAAACTAGCGCCAAGCCGAGTATCGGTTTTGTCCATTTTGTCATAGCGCAGCTCCTAGGGTATGAGAGCTGCAGATTGTAGCGTTATTACAATGGGCTTGCACCGTTCACCGGCTGCGGTTTGTTTTGGTTTATAGCCCGCTTAGCTGTTGATTGGCTTGCAGCTCGATACCTATTTAAAATAGCTATGTTAGGTAGGTTTTGGGGCGGGTGGATGAAGTTTTTCAGCTAGCTTATAAAACGTTATTCGAGACGGAGCCGCGGCCATTTACAGTGCGCTAAATAACACCGTTGCAATGGTGTTTACTTGTCGAGTTAGTGTACAATCCGCGCCTTCGAAAACCATCGCTATAACCGCTTAGTACAATAGGGCTGACCATGTTTGATAAAAACCAAACCATCGCTTCATTTGACCCAGAAATTTGGGCCTCCATCCAGGCTGAAGGAACTCGCCAGGAAGAGCATATCGAGTTAATCGCCTCGGAGAACTACACCAGCCCTATGGTTATGGTAGCGCAGGGCACTAAATTGACGAATAAGTACGCCGAAGGTTACCCGGGTAAGCGTTATTACGGTGGTTGTGAGTATGTAGATGCTGCGGAAACTCTAGCGATTGATCGCGCCAAGGAGTTGTTTGGCGCTGACTATGCCAATGTGCAGCCGCATTCGGGCTCACAGGCCAATGCCGCTGTTTACCAAGCTCTTTGTGCTCCGGGTGATACCGTTCTGGGCATGAGCCTGGCTCACGGTGGCCACCTGACTCACGGTGCCAGCGTTAGCTTTTCCGGCAAAACCTATAACGCCATACAATATGGGCTGAACGAAGCCACCGGCGAAGTGGATTATGATGAAGTCGAGCGTTTGGCGCTTGAGCATAAGCCGAAGATGATCGTGGCGGGTTTCTCTGCCTATTCGCAGATTATGGATTGGCAGCGTTTTCGCGATATCGCCGATAAAGTTGGCGCCTATTTATTTGTTGATATGGCCCACGTGGCTGGCTTAGTGGCTGCGGGTGTTTACCCTAACCCGGTGCAAATTGCCGATGTAACCACCTCCACCACCCACAAGACCCTACGCGGTCCTCGTGGCGGTATTATTTTGGCTCGAGCCAACGCGGCGATCGAAAAGAAACTTAACTCAGCTGTATTCCCTGGTGGTCAGGGCGGCCCGTTGATGCATGTGATCGCCGCTAAAGCGATCGCCTTTAAAGAAGCCATGAGTGATGACTACAAAGTTTACCAAAAGCAGGTTGTAGTTAATGCCAAGGCTATGGCCGCGACTTTTATTGAACGCGGTATTAAGATTGTTTCCGGCGGTACTGAAAACCACCTGATGCTGGTTGATTTAATTGGTAAAGAATACAGCGGTAAAGACGCCGATGCCGCTCTGGGCCAAGCCTTTATCACGGTCAATAAGAACTCTGTGCCTAATGATCCGCGCTCACCTTTTGTTACTTCTGGCCTGCGTGTCGGTACTCCAGCCATTACTACCCGTGGTTTTGCCGAGGCGGAAACCATTGAGCTGACCCATTGGATCTGTGATGTTTTGGATTCGCTAGAAAATGGCAGCTCTGAGGCTGTTATTGCGGCAGTAAAGGCCAAGGTTTTGGCGGTGTGTAAGCGCTTCCCCGTTTACGGTTAATCCCTATCGGGCATTAGATCTGCTGACGCCCGCTTATGCGGGCGTCTTGCTATCTGCTTCATTTATTCCCTGGCCTTGGCTCTCGTCCCACAGCGAAAGAGTCTAGTCACGGATTATGCTATGATAATGCCCGCAAAATTTAAGCTAGCTGCCTGTCAGCCCTAAGGATGCCCTATGCACTGCCCCTTTTGTACCGAAGAGGATACCAAGGTAATTGACTCGCGCTTAGTTTCCGAGGGCGACCAGGTGCGCCGCCGACGTGAGTGTCAGTCCTGTCGTGAACGTTTTACCACTTATGAGGTGGCGGAATTGTTGCTGCCCCGGGTGATCAAGCAAGATGGCAGTCGCGAGCCTTTCAACGAAGAGAAGATGCGCTCCGGTATCTTGCGGGCCTTAGAAAAGCGCCCGGTCAGCATGGAACAAATTGAATCCTCCATTACCCAGATAAAACATTATCTACGTGCCACCGGTGAGCGTGAAGTGCCCGCCATGAAAGTGGGTGAAAAGGTGATGGAGCAGCTGCAAAAATTAGATGAGGTGGCCTATATTCGGTTTGCCTCGGTGTATCGTCGGTTCCAGGATTTGAACGAGTTTCGCAAGGAAATTGAGCGTCTAGAAAGTAGCCCTGAGCACGGGGAGTAGTCTTAATGGTTGCACATCAAGTTTATATGGCCGAGGCAATACGCCTGGCCCAGCGTGGTCTGCGGACCACCATGCCCAACCCTCGGGTGGGCTGCGTCCTGGTTAAGCAGGGCGAGGTAGTGGGGCGCGGCTGGCATCAGTTTAGCGGCCGGGGTCATGCCGAGGTCAATGCCATCGCCGATGCCGGCGTTCAGGCCAAAGGCAGCACTGCCTATGTCACTCTCGAGCCCTGTAGCCATACCGGTCAAACAGGACCCTGCTGCGAGGCCTTGGTGGCCGCAGGTGTGAGCGAGCTGGTTTACGGTATGGAAGATCCTAACCCGCAGGTAGCGGGCCGAGGCATAGACTTTCTCGAGGCGGCTGGGGTGGTCATCATCGGTCCGGTGATGGAAGAGCAGTGCCGTGAGCTAAACCCCGGTTTTATCAAGCGTATGAACGCCAATATGCCCTATGTACGCTGCAAGCTGGCGATGAGCCTGGATGGTCGTACGGGCATGGCCAGTGGTGAGAGTAAATGGATCACCGCGCCGGCGGCCCGCTCTGACGTGCAGCGGTTGCGGGCTCGCAGTTGCGCTATAGTCAGTGGCATAGACTCAATTTTGCGTGACAACCCGGCCATGACAACCCGCAAAGAAGATCTGGGTTTGCCGGAGCAAGAGGCGGATTTGGCCCTGCAGGTGCAGCCATTGCGGGTAGTGCTTGATACCCAGCTGCGAATGCCTATCGATGCCCAGTTATTTCGCTACGATAGCCCCGTTTTGTTGGTCCATGGCGAGCAAGTGGACGCCGACACCGCACAGGCGTTGCGCGACCGCCATAGCCAGCTTGAGCTGTTGAGCGGTAAATTACGCGACGGAAAAATTGATTTGCATTGGCTATGCCGTGAGCTGGCCGGGCGGCAGTGCAACGAGATCCTGGTGGAAACTGGAGCCAACTTGGCCGGTAGTTTTTTGCGCCGGGGCCTGCTCGATGAAATTATTATCTATATGGCGCCCAAACTGTTGGGTAGCCGCGCCAGGCCAATTTTTGAATTGCCCCTGGATACCATGGCGGCACAGTTGCCGCTGGATATTGTCGATATAAGCCCAGTAGGGCGCGACTGGAAAATTGTAGCCAAGCCGGATATGGAAGGCTAGTTGTTACAAAGCCCATAGTATTGGTCGAATCGGCTATAGGAGTGAAAAATGTTTACAGGCATTATTGAGGCCATTGGAGAAATCACCGCAGTAGAGCCCAAAGGTGGTGATATTCGCTTGCGAGTTAACAGCCAAGAATTGGACTTAGTGGATGTCGCCCTGGGCGACTCCATTGCCACTAACGGCGTGTGTTTAACTGTGGTTGAGTTGCCGGGGGATGGCTACTGGGCTGATGTGTCGGTGGAAACGATCGACAATACCACCGTCGCCAGCTGGAAGGTGGGTCAGCGTGTTAATCTAGAAAAAGCGCTAACACCCGAAACCCGCTTAGGGGGGCATATAGTTAGTGGCCATGTTGATGGTGTTGGTGAGGTAATCAGCCACCAGCGCGACGGCCGCTCAGAGCGTTTTCGTCTCCGCGCCCCCAAAGCCTTGGCAAAATACATTGCGCATAAGGGCTCGATTACCATCGATGGGGTCAGTTTGACGGTCAACGCGGTAGATGGCGATGAGTTTGAATTGAATATTGTGCCCCATACCCTTGAGAAAACGGTAATGAGCACCTATATACAAGGCTCCAAGATTAATCTTGAGGTGGATGTTATTGCGCGCTACTTAGAGCGTTTGCTGCTGGGCGATAAAGCCGCAGAAAGCACTAACTCCGGCAATATTAGCCTCGCGTTTTTACAAGAAAATGGCTTTGGCGGCCGTTAAACGAATTGCAATTGTGCGGCTAATATTAGAATAAGCTAGAACAGCTGTGGATTTGCTGAACTAAATAGATAAACTGAATTAGATAGAGATTCGCTATGGAACTCAATACTGTAGAAGAGCTAATTGACGATATCCGTCAGGGCAAAATGGTTATCTTGATGGATGACGAAGACCGCGAAAACGAAGGCGATCTAATCATCGCTGCCGAGCAGGTACGGCCGGAAGACATCAATTTTATGGCCACCCACGCCCGCGGCCTTATTTGTTTGACGCTGACGGAAGATCGCTGCCGCACACTTGACCTGCCATTAATGGTCAGTGACAACCGTGCCGCCCACTCAACCAATTTTACCGTTTCTATTGAAGCAGCCGAAGGTGTCAGCACCGGTATTTCAGCCGCCGACCGCGCTCGCACCGTGCGTGCTGCCGTGGCCCGCGAAGCCGTAGCCAAGGATATTGTTCAGCCCGGCCATATCTTCCCTCTTAAAGCCGAAGCCGGTGGCGTATTAAGCCGTGCCGGCCATACGGAAGCCGGTTGCGACTTGGCCCGCTTAGCAGGCTTTGAGCCCGCTGCGGCGATTGTCGAGATCATGAATGAAGACGGCACCATGGCACGTCGTCCTGACCTGGAAAAGTTTGCCCAGGAACACAATCTGAAAATTGGCACCATTGCCGATATGATTCAATATCGTACTGTTAATGAGAAAACCGTTGAGTGCATCAATGAGCGCATAGTCACCACTGAGTTTGGTGAGTTTAGCCTGCGTACTTACCTGGATAAGCCCCGCCAAGAAAAACACTTTGTGTTTGTAAAAGGCGAAATTTCGGCTGAAAAGTCGGCTTTGGTGCGGGTCCATAATAGCGATACCGCCCGCGATGTATTGGGGGTGATGCGTGAAAGTGATAAAACCTATAAGCCTTGGTCATTCCAGCGCGCCTTAAAGCGGGTTGCCGATGAAGGTGAAGGCGTGGTGGTATTGTTATGCCATAACGAGACGACTGACGATATCGAAGAGAGTATCGACTGGATGATATCCGGCAAGCAGCAGCGTCCTAGCCAAGATATGGTCTACAAGAGCGTGGGTACCGGTTCGCAAATCCTGCAAGACCTCGGTGTGCGCAAAATGCGCCTCATGAGTGCGCCCTTTAAGTTTAGCGCCCTGTCTGGCTTTCAGCTGGAAGTGGAAGAGTATATTAGCTGCGAATAAACTGTGGCCACAGCCCGTGCTGAACGACACCAAACCGACACCGCATGGGTGCGACGAGCGCCGCAACAGAACGCATTAAAAAGAATTTTATAAGGTAAACATTATGAGCATCAAAACCATCGAAGGTACATTTACCAACTGTCAGGGTAAATACGCCCTTATCGTCAGCCGCTGGAATAGCTTTGTGGTTGAAAGCTTAAAAGAGGGAGCCTTAGACACCCTTCGTCGCCACGGTATTAAAGATGAAGACGTGACCATTGTTTACGCTCCCGGCGCGTTTGAATTTCCTTTGGTAGCGCAAAAGCTAGTAGAAAAAGGTGAGTTTGATGCAATTGTCGCTCTCGGTGCCGTGATTCGTGGCGGTACTCCGCACTTCGAATTTGTTGCTGGCGAATGTACCAAGGGCTTGGCCCAGGTCGGCCTTAATAGCAGCACTATTATTACCTTTGGTGTCTTGACCGTGGATTCAATTGAGCAAGCGATTGAGCGTTCTGGTACCAAGGCCGGAAACAAAGGCGAAGAAGCGGCCTCCACCGCCTTGGAAATGGTTTCATTGCTTAATAATATTTAAGTCTTATTTTTTCATGCCTAGGCCCAATGCGGTCTGGGCGTTCTTTATTTTATAGGTAGAACAAAATGTCTGGAACTCCTGCGACTCGTCGTAAAGCTCGTCACTATGCTATGCAAGCCCTGTATCAATGGCAGATGGCCGGCTCCGCTATTAATGTTATTGAAGCTGAATTTCACACCGATAACGATATGACCCATGTCGACGTGGAGTACTTCCGCGAACTATTGCACGGGGTGCCCAAAAATTTAACCGAGCTGCAAGGTAAGTTCGAACCCTATTTGCAAGAGCGCAGCTTGGCAGAGCTAGACCCCATTACCCTAGCATTGCTACGTATGGCCAGTTACGAGTTGAGCCACCGCCTTGATGTGCCTTATAAAGTTGTTATCAATGAGGCGGTATCTCTGGCGAAAAAATTTGGCGCCACGGATGCGCATAAATTTATCAACGGTGTATTAGATCGCTTAGCCGGTGAGCTGCGAGCGGTTGAAGTTAAAGCCCAGCCTAAAAAAGGTTAAGACCTGATTCAAGCGGAGCCCTCAACTATGACCGAGTTTGAAATAATCAAACAATACTTCCAGTCCGGAATTTCAGGGCAGGGTGTGGTTTTAGGTATTGGTGACGATTGTGCTTTGCTGCAAAGCCAGCCGGGAATGCACCAGGCTGTGTCAATGGACACCCTGGTAGCTGGCATTCACTTTCCCGCCAATGCAGACTCGGAATTGATTGGCCAGCGCGCTTTGCGAGTTAACCTGAGTGACCTAGCGGCCTGTGGTGCTGAGGCGCGTTGGTTTACTCTGGGCTTAACCTTGCCGGAACCAGACCTGCCTTGGCTGCAGGGTTTTTCTCAGGGTTTGATGAAGGCCGCCAGTGAGTACAATATCTCTTTGGTGGGCGGTGATACTACTCGCGGTCCACTCAGTATCACTATTCAAGTGCATGGCGAAGTTGCCCCGGGCAAGGCCCTGAGGCGCGACCAGGCCAGCGGCCATGATAATATCTATGTTACCGGTAAGTTAGGTGATGCCGCCGCTGCCGTGGCTATGTTTGACCGAAAAATCAGTCCAAGCCAGGATGATAGCGAATATTTTTTGCAGCGCTATTACCAGCCCACCCCGCGTTTAAAAGAAATCCATCAGCTTGGTTCCTGGGTCAGTGCCGCCATTGATATTTCTGATGGTTTGGTTGCTGACCTCGGACATATTTGTGCACGTAGCGATATCGCCGCAGTACTGGAGCTGGACAAGCTGCCCCTGTCAGGCGCTTTAAAACGCTCTTGCGCGGCGATGCAATCGTTGCAATTGGCAAGCAGTGGTGGCGATGATTACGAGCTTTGTTTGTTGGTGGAGAAAACCGCCAGTTCGCAATTTGAGGCAGCGGCAGCGGCCAACCATATTGCTGTCAGCTGTATCGGTCATACTCGTGCCGGGAGCGGTGTTGAATGCACTTTCCGTGGCAAACCTTTTCCAATTGACACTCAGGGCTATAGGCATTTTTAATGGCAAATAGTATCAACCCAAGTTTTCTTCAGCTGCTTAAAAACCCTCCTCAAATGCTGGCGTTTGGTTTTGGCAGTGGCTTAGCGCCAAAAGCGCCGGGTACATTTGGCACCTTGGCCGCGATACCGTTTTATTTTGTGTTTAAAGAACTGCCGCTTAATTATTATTTGTTGATGCTAGCGCTGACGTTTATTGTCGGCGTCTGGCTGTGTGATATTACGTCGAAGCAGTTGGGTGTGCATGACCACGGCGGCATTGTTTGGGATGAAATGGTTGGTCTCTGGCTAACCATGACCCTGGCCCCGGCGGGCTGGCTATACCTGCTGTTGGGCTTTATATTTTTTAGAATATTTGACATATTCAAGCCCTGGCCAATTGGCTGGCTGGATAAAAAGGTTAGCGGCGGCTTTGGTATTATGATCGATGATGTTTTGGCTGGCGTATATGCCTGGCTGTGCTTGTACCTGGTTAGCCAGTGGCTGTGAACACTGTGCGACTTTTACTGCTGGTTTGGTTTTTAAGCTTCGCAGTGCTGGCGCAAGAGCCGGCGTTGACACGGCCAGAAGTTGAAGTTAAGGGCTTGTCCAAAGATAGTGTGTTTGTCAAAATAAATGGCAGCTTGGCCCATATCAAAGTTGGCTCCAAAAAAGATAATATTAGACTTCAGAGCATCGATGGCCGGGGTGCTTGGTTTACCTGGCAGGACGAGCAGTTTTATCGCCGCTTGAATAAAACCAGCGGTGCCAAATACCAGAAACCGAAAAAGAAAGCGGCGCGATTCGCCCAAGGTTACGGCGGCCATTATAAAATACCCGGCCGAATTAACGGCATGGCGGTAAAGTTTTTGGTTGATACCGGCGCTACCAATGTAGCGATGAATGTCGTCACCGCAAAACGCTTGGGGCTGAATTATCGCAATGGCCAACAGGGCTGGGCCAATACGGCCAATGGCCGTATACCAATTTTTAGGGTCAAGTTGAACAGTGTCAGCGTTGGCGGTATAGAAATTAAAAATGTTCAGGGTTCGGTTAGTTTGGACGAGTCCGATAGCGAAATCCTACTGGGCAATAGCTATTTACAGAAATTAAATATGACTCAGGAAGGCGGATTGCTAATCCTGAGTGAGAAGTAGCCGGCGCTGCCGGACTGAGAGGAATTACCGTGAGTGTTCGTTATATAGAATCATCAAAGCTGCCCACTCCCTGGGGTATCTTTTCCATGCATGGTTTTGAAGATAAGATCAATGACAAAGAACATGTCGTGCTGAGCATGGGAGATGTTAGCAATGGCGAGCCGGTACTGGCCCGAATCCACTCCGAGTGTTTAACCGGAGACGCGCTGTTTAGTTTGCGTTGCGACTGTGGCGCGCAGCTGCAAGCGGCCATGCACCGTATTGCGCAAGAGGGCCGGGGTGTTATCTTCTATCTGCGCCAGGAAGGTCGCGGTATTGGCCTGCTAAATAAGATCCGCGCTTACAAACTGCAAGATAAAGGTGCCGATACGGTCGAGGCCAATGAACAACTTGGTTTTGGTGCCGATATGCGTGACTACAGCATCTTACATGGCATGCTTGAGCACCTAGAGATTAAAGAGCTAAAGTTGATGACCAACAACCCGCGCAAGGTTAAGGCGCTACAGGAACTGGGCGTCAATGTGGTTGAACGCTTGCCCCATGAAACCGGCCGCAACCCGCACAATGCTAAATACCTTGAAACCAAAAAAGGTAAATTAGGGCATTTATTGGAAGGTGGTGGCGAGAGCTAGTTTGGCGATATAGACTTAGGAGTTTAAGTCTGAAACTCTTAAGTTGGCTTTACCTTGGTGTTTTTTTTCCGGCCACGCTTTGAGCCCGCTGGAACTCCGCTGGCGATATCCCGGTCCAGCGAATAAATGCCCGTCTAAAATTTGAAATATCATTAAACCCTAGCAAATGCGTAACCGACTCAATCGAGAAGCCGGGGTTGCGTAAATAGTTTTCCGCCAGCTCTTGTTTTACTGCATCGGTTATTTTCTGGAACGATGTACCCTCATCGGCTAAACGCCGGCGAAAGGTTCTTGGGCTCATATAAAAGTGCTCGGCCATTTTTTCTAGCTTGGGAAAGCTATCTTGGCTAGAAACCAAATAGCGCCGTATGCTGGTTTCTAGGCCCTCGTCTTTTTCCGTATTGGCCAGCAGCTTGTCGCATTGTTGCTGATATATTTTGAGCATAGCCGGATTGGCGAATTCCGGCTGGGTGGCAAGAAAGTCTTTGGCCAAAATTATTTCATTGCGATGATGGCCGAAAACCGGCTCGACGCCTAAAATCTGTTGGTAGGTATGGGCGTGGGCAGGAGCTTGATAATGAAATTTTAGTTGTACGGGCAGTTCTTTGACATGTAATAACTGTTGCACCGCGGTAATGATACCCGCGCAGAGTAGCTCCTCATTGTAGTTTTTTTGGGCGAGCAATGGGTTTATATTTCGATACACCAGAGTGACAAACTGTGGCCCCGTTTCCAGGGACAAATGAGCTGATTCCAGTAAGATCCGATAGTATTTCATCAATAGGTCTAGGACCTGGTAGAGGCTTTTACAACTCATCAGAGCATAGCCAAAAACCCCATGTGAGGTAATCGGTAGGCGCTTGCCATAGTGCAGTGCCAGGGTGGCCTCGTTGGTGGTTTCAAAGGCGGCTGTGAGCATAGCTTGCAGCTGCTCATCGCTGATAAGGGCATCGGCCTGTTCTAACTGCTCCATGCTGAGGTGCCCACGCTCTAACATATAGCGGCGGTCACCTTGGTACTCATCGACCAGGTCTGCCAGGATAACGGCATAACTGATCGGGTGGTGTAGCGTGTTGTTCATAGGTTTTAGCTAACATTGGCCATATATGACCAAAAATATGGCATAAGATCACCTTGCGATGCAAGCATTTAGAGCAGAAACTTTGGCCATAGTGAAAATAAAATCAAAAAGGAACGATAATGCCTGTTAATTATGTTGAGCAAAGCTCCAGAGATGTCCGTTTTTATGAAGCCGCCAAGGAGCTCGACGGTGCCTCCGAGGATATAGTGCTAAGCGAACAATCCTGTGACGATATTGCGGAGATATTCCAAACCCCCTTAACCGGCGCCTACAACTGGGATTATCGCTTACAGGAAAACCGCATCAAACAGCTGTATGAGCTAGGAAAAAAACTCAATTGGAATGCTGAAACTGATATTGATTGGACTCGACCGATTGGCGTGCCCGATGATGAAATTCGCGAACTGCAGAATGGTTTTAATGATTACCCGCCGTTTATGGCATTTAGCCCCGCGCAAAAGAAGGAATTTTACAATCATATCGACGCCTGGACTTTATCGCAGTTTCTCCATGGTGAGCAGGGCGCTTTGTTAGTCGCCTCACAGCTGGTCTCATGTGCCCCAACCTTTAATGCCAAGCTCTATGCGGGTTCGCAGACCTTTGATGAAGCTCGTCACGTTGAGGTGTTTAATAAATACATCCAGACCAAATTTGGCATGATGTACCCAGTCAATACTTCACTAAAAGATATCCTCGATAAAATTCTTACCGACGAGCGTTGGGATTTGAAGTTTATTGGCATGCAGGTGGTCATCGAAGGTTTGGCATTATCGGCTTTTAACACCATGCATGAGTTGGCGGAAGAGGGTGGCTTATTACAAGAAATTCTCGGTTATGTGATTCGAGATGAGGCCAGGCATGTCGCCTTTGGTATTCATTATCTGGAAGAGTTTGTTAAGGCCCTCACCGATGAAGAGCGTGAAGAGCGAGCAGAATTTGCTTACCAAGCGGTGGTGGTCAGCCGCGAGCGTATAGTACCTACTGATGTATTTGCCCATTATGGCTGGGACCAAGAAGAGGCGCGAAAGATGTTTTTGGAGTCCTCGGGTACCGCCAAATTTCGCAATCATTTATTCTCACGAGTAATCCCCAACCTGCGCCGTATTGGTTTGTTGACCGATAAAATTCGCCCCAAGTTCGAAGCTCTAGGGGTACTGGAATTTGAAAACCTAATTGACGATGGTGATATCGATTGGGCTGAAATGAGCAAGCCCTTACAGTCGGCATAAAAACTCTAACGTAATCTATGACAGACTATATGCAGTATCGTCGCGTATCTTCGCGGCGGCCCTCCCGGTACAGTTCAAAACCTCTGAATTCATACCGGCAGTGTTCTGTATAGCTAGCTGATCAAAGGCAGTAAAGGCTGCGCCTATGGGCGCAGTCTTTACTGATTATGATTTAGAAACTAAAGTCAGCACGAACGCTAAAGTTGCGCCCCGGCTCGCTAAAGCGCTTAATGCCGTCACCCTGTACGCCAATGCCTGGGCGCAAATCATCACGTCCTACAAAGCGAATGCCATCCCAGTTGTAGTACTCCTTATCAGTAAGGTTGAATAGACCTGCGCGCACAGTTAACTGCTTGGTTAACTTGAAGAAGGCGGTAACATCAACAACCATCGCAGAATTACTAAGGTATTCGCGTTCTTCACGGCTGCCATCACTGGCGGTTGAATAGGCATCCTCGGCGTCTTTGGCGGCGGTATAGCCGATACTAGTACTGACGCCCCAGCGCCTGTCAGCCGAACGGTAGTCCAAGTTTAGTTGGCTATTAAAGGGTTGAACGCTGGTCAATGGGTCGCCATTGTCCTGTTCTCCTTCAGCATAGGCCGAGCTAAAATTTAAGCTCAGTCCCTTTGGTGCACCCAGGGCTTTGTTTAGATCCAAGCTGGCGGTAATTTCTAGCCCTTTGATTTCAGCTGAGCCAATGTTTGCCGGTAGGTTGTAGTCATCAACGGCATTTAGGCTGTTGAGGCGAGTAGTTGCCTGCAGCTCAATAAAATCGTCGTATTTATTGAAAAACGGTGTAATCGCAAAGCGACCAGAATCAAACACACCCTCGAAGGTGATTTCAAAGTTGGTAGCGGTTTCAACGTCGAGTGCTGGGTTGGGGCCGGTGCGCCAGTTATCTTCAGTACCGCTGCGGGTGTAAAGGTTTTCTATGGTTGGGGCGCGGAAGGCACGGCCAATTTTAGCTTCTAGGCGAAAGTTGTCGTTAAGCACTTGTTTAATACCAATCGCGCCGCTGAAGAAATCAAAATCTTGACCGTTTAAGCTGTCATCGCCAAGGCTTTGGCTATAAAAATCTGTAGCGTTGGCATCGTAGCTATAATCGTCATAGCGAATACCTAGATCGATTTCAGTGTTGTCACCGAGGCTAATGCGATCTAAGATAAAAACGTTATAATTTTTAATGCCTGAGCTGGGGATTAGCGCATTGTCAATTGAGTTAGCCGGTGCTTGACCGGTGATGGTTTGAACTCGGGTTTGCTCGTTATCAATATCCTTGTCGCTATAGGCGGCACCATAAAAAATGTCATGGGTGGTATCGCCGGCAACAATTTTTTTATTGAAATCGATTTTAAATTGAGTCATTTCTTGATCAAAAGAGCGGGTCGAGACGCGGGGAGTCAAGCCGCCATAGAATGTAACTGATTGCAGGGTCTTGGCTTCAAAGTCGATAGTCTGGCGATCAATTGCCCATTCTAGGCGATCAAATATTCCAGCGTCTAGCTGCATTTGGTGGAATACCCCAATGCGTTGACGCTCGCGGGTATCATCACCCATGCGACCGACATACCAAGGGCCGTTATAGGATTTGGCGTCAGTTTCAGTTTCGTTATTGTAGTCTTCCACTACCAGACCGAAAGTATTGTTGTCGCTAAGATCATAATTTAGCTTGATCAATATGTTGTCTAGTTGAGTTTTTTGTTCATCTGGAATTTCACGGCCTGAGCCTTCGATATCTGCACCAGAGCTGTAGTTCTCAGTTTCGTGACCATTACGCTTGGTGACTATTGCCATGGCTTCAAATTTTCCTACTCGTACAGCGCCCGATAAAGTGGCCATATAAGCATCACTGGCACTGTTGTTGCCAATGCTAAACTTGCCACCCCAGTCGTCACCATTACTTGATAGAAAATCATCTGCTGATTTGGTTTCAAACCGAACCGAGCCGCCAAGGGCGCCGCTACCGGAAACCACCGAGTCTGCGCCTTTGGTGATGGTAACCTTTTTTAGGGTTTCCATTTCTAGGCCGTAACCGGCACCCTTAAAGTAACCATAGGCTTGGCCGCCTTCATATTGCAGACTCTCACCTTGGGCCAAACCGTCTACGCTGATGGCGACACGGTCGTCGCTAACACCACGAATATTGAAGCCGGCACCGCCCCAGCGAGTATCGGTAGACTTCATCACCACACCGGGAATATCCCGCACTAGATCGTCGAGATTGCTAACTAGATTTTCTTCCATCTTGAGGCTGCTGATCTCGGTTTGGTTTTGCGCGTTATCCCCCTTGACGGTGGTGGTCTGTAATTCTTGCAGCTGTGCCAGGGCAGTGCTGCTGACGAGGCTGATGGCCAGGGCCAGAGTTGTTTTTTTGAAGTTCATGCTATCCCCCAATGATAGTCTTGGTGCCGGCTTTAAAGTGCGGCGATGGTTTTATGTCCAGCGTTAAAGACTGGATCTCTTGTGGGCCTTTCGCGGTGTATTTACTAGGTGTTCCTAATACAAAAGGAATACCTATTTTTTCATGGCCGCCGTGTTCACGGGCGGCTTCTATTATTAATTGGTATTGTCCTGGTATTACTGGCTGGCCAAAATCATCTCGCCCATGCCAGAGCAGTTGATATTCGCCAGCTCTTCGGGTCGGGCGTGAAAAAATCTGCAGCAACTCCGGTTCTGCACGTCCTTGGCGGCGCCACCAGTAACTATTTTTTGTCATCCAGCGTTCGCTGTCACCGAGCAAGAGCAGGTTCTTAATAACTTTATGCTTATTATCTTCCAGCCAGATGGCGACATAGGGCTTGCGGTAATTACCGCTGCGTATTTTCGCCAAGACAAAAGTGATTTCGGCCAATGCCGTGCTGGCGTCGGCTGTGCTGTAGTTTTGGTACCAATTCGCTGAAGCATATTGACGGCCGCTGCTGTCAATCAACAGAGCTTCAGTATTGGCCTGTTTGTTAACCCAGTCTAATGCTGGGCCGATATCCATGCTGGCCAGTGCTGTCGCTAGAGCGTCGGCCCGGCTCGCCGTATGCGCGAGCACAATGGCGCTGCTGGCAGAGTCTTTCGGCCAGCCGTCACGAGGTTTAACAATGTGACTGTAGCTGTGACGACCAATTTTTAACGCACGGGATCGATGGCCGCTATAGGCAATGGCGCCAGCGTGGCTGCTGATAGTGCCTAGCATGTTTTCTCTGCTGTCATCAATTTGGTCCGGCCTGGCCAATTTTATTTGCCAGGGCTGTTGTTGCTTGTCGGCCTGCCAAAACCGGCTGTCGCCGCCGATGTCAACGCCGATGGCGCTGGCTTGTGGCGCTGCTTCTAGGGCGGCGGCAAAAGCGCGGTCAATGATAAAACCCTTGGCGATGGCGCCGAAGTCCCAGCTAAACTCCGCCGGTGCCTTGCCGTTGTTTAAATCGACTAGCTGGTATTCGCTATACAGGGCGCGGCGCGCAATGGCTCGGATCGCTTTGCGGTCCGGTCGAGCTTGCAATTTTTCGGAATTTTTCCAGGCGGCGATAACGTCACCTAAACGACAACTAAAGGCCATAGGCAGTTGTTGCTGCCAGCGCTGACAGAGTTCAATCATATGAATAAATTCAGTTGAAGCCGGGCTGTGCAAACGACCGGAGCTGGCATTAATTCGACTCAGTTCTGATTGTTTGTCATAACTACTGTAGATCTGTTCAAGCCGTTGAATTTCCTTAAGGCTTGCCTGCTCAGCTGCTTTGGCGGCAGCACTGCTAGCGTCAATAGTTAGGCTATACGAAGTGCCTAATACATTGCTGTGCTCAAAGGTTTGTAGTGCTGCCTGAGTTATCGGGCAGGTGGCTAATAGTCCGCCCAGCAATATCGTTGCCAGCCGAGATTTTAGTAATAACATGATTTTTCCAGGGTGGATTACCTGCAACCGACTGGCCGCAGGTAATCAAGCGGGGCTTAAATACCGATATCGGTGCTAGAAATAATGCCGTCATTGTTCTTGTCCCAGCGGCTAAAAATTCTCTTACCAGAAATTTGAAACTCAGCAAAGGTCATGGCTTTGTTTTTATCGTCGTCGAGAATATTAAAACGTACATAGGTTTGTTTGATCGCGGCGCGGCGGCTTTTTGCAATGGCCGTGTCTAAGCGGTCTTCGTATTCACCCAGGTATTCATTCTGGTTTAGCTGGCCATTTTTATCTTGGTCGGCAATGTGAAATAGTGAGCGACGTTCGCTGTTGAATTCGCCCTTGCTAATGGTTTCGTCTTGATTGGCGTCGTAAATAGTAAACATGCCTTTCTTGGAGTGGGTGGTCGGCATATTAATTATGGAGCGACTGTGTTTTTTCTTTTTGGACTTGTAATTGCCCTTCGCTTTCGCTTTAGCCACTGCTGCTGACTTGGCTTTAGCCATCTTCTTCTTGTAAACCGGCTTTGGATCTTTAGCATCGATGCCTCCATCTTTGTTGCTGTCCCACCAAGCAAAGGTGCGCTCGCCTGATTGCTGGTACTCGGCCCAGCTAATCAGCTGGTCATCATTTTTGTCGAGGGCATTAAAGCGGACGATGGTTTGTTTGACTTGGCCTTTGCGCGCCGCTTCGTAGCGGTCATCTAGACGACCTTCGAATTCATAAACATACTCTTCGGCGTCGACGCTATCATTTTTGTTGCTATCGCTGCGATCAAATTGAGCGCGACGTTTCTGTTCAAATTCATCCCAGCTCAGCTGCTGATCGTCATTGCCGTTGTATTTCTCTAATAAACTGTTAAGCCGCTCTTGATTCATCGCTCGTGCAGCGTGACCGCGCTTATCTTGCTTGGCTTTTTGGTGGTCTTTGGCGCTCAGCTTGTCGGATTTCGCTGGGGCGACGGTGTTGGCTTGCTGGGGGCTGTGGCTGCAGCCAGCCATTAGGCCCATGATCAATGCGGTAGTGAGTGTTTTTTTCATAATTCTTCTCTAGGCTAAGGTTAGGTTTAAATGTTCTCATCCTTAAAGGGATACGCGAGGCGTGAAAAATGAAACGAAAGAAAGGCAAGTTCTTGTTTTATTTTTTACACCTTACATTTTACGTCGTGCCAGCCCAGAAACTGCGTTTCAGGGCTGGCACAAAATAGCTATTAAATATTATCAAAAACTTGCAGGCTTAAGGTCGTGGTGTGGCTATACGTTGGGGCCTTGGCGCCTTTGGGGGCGGGGCCACGGTAGCGGGCGCGCAACAGGTATTTACCGGCACCGAGCTTCAGTGTCACCAGGCCGTTAGCGTCGCTGCTGAACGTCAGGGATTGGGGTTTGCTTGAACCATTGGCGGCGTATGCCTTTATTTCTTGTGCTGCCATGGCCTTGCCGTCGAGTAGAATTTTCAGTTGGAATTGCTCATCGGCAAATAATTCATTGGGGTTGCTAATGGGCAGAATCTGGTAGCCTTGAGCCTCAACTTTAAGAGCGCCATCGCTGGGATTCTTGCGACTGATGTAGGTATCTGCCCGGGTAATAGATTGGAAATGGTGCTTGATCTTAGCGCCTTTGGGCAGGGCTTCGGTTGGGTCCATGGCACGTTTTTCTTTACCATCAAGCTCGTAAATAACAAACACTGCACCCATGCGGGCACCGGTGCTTAAGCGGTAGGTACCTTCCTGCTCGAGCTTATGCTCGATCACCACACGGGTCTTCATGGCAACTACCTGGTCGGGTTCGGAGGTGGTTCCGTCCGGGCTGGTAAGTTTGAAAACGCTGTTGTTGAAGGCGGCTTCAGGCACAAAAAACGCTTCCGCAAAAGAGGCGTCAAAGCTAACCATATTGCCCATAACCGGCTCAAAGCTGGTGGGAGCAAGATAAGGCGTGTGCGCCTGGCTAGGGCTGGCGATAAGGCCCGCGATTATTACGGTGCTGGGGCTCAGGATTTTAACAAGGCGCTGTAAAAGCATAGTCTTCGCTCTGGATGGATAATCAGTGTGTGCGAATAGTAATGCAAATGAAAACTATTCTCAACATTGGAGTGAAAAAATTATAAATGGTTACCGTAGCCGCCTGTTTGGGTGGCCCCGTCGATTCTTAATTTAAACTTGGCTCAGAGGTATAGCAGCACGGCGCCACATAGGCTGGCGGTAAGAATACCCAGGTAGGTGGCTGGTTTTAGGTAGCGGCGGTTGGGTAGTAGTAAAACCAGGCCGCTGAGGCAAAAGAGTAAAATCAGTACCGAGCTCACATCCAGCAGCAGCTTCCAGGCCGAGCCGCTATTGCGTCCCTTGTGTAGGTCATTGAGCCATGCCCAAGCGCCATAATCGGTGCGGCTGGCGAGTAATTTGCCGTTATTTAGATTCAGTTCGCCACTGACAAATGCGCCGGGCATCTGGCTGTCGATAAATAGCAGCTCGCCGTCTTGTTCAAGTTTGAGTTTGCTGAAGCGAATCTCTAGCTGTTGTTCAATTTGCAGGATTTGTTCTGGGCTGAAGTTTAAGCCCTGGCTGGGGCTGAAGTTTTCAAGTTGAAAGCCAAGCTCATGCTCGCTGGCGGCGCCGACAAACCAGTCCGGGTGATTGAGGCTAATGCCGGTAAGGGCAAAAAAACTCAATAAAAATAGTAGCGCAACGGCGGCGTATATATGTAATAGGCGCGACCAGCGCCATAGGGTTTTATTAACTTTCATTGGGGGTTTAGGGCTTTGCTCTCGGTTTTAAGATTGTTGTGATTGTTGACGAATTAGGCGCTGTAGTATGTCCATATTTTCGACCAGATCGCGGCGCGCCGGGTTGGCCTCTAGTACCTGCTTGATATAATCAAAGGCCGAGCGATAACGCTGTTGTTGGTAGGCCAGCTGGGCGCGTTTTAATAATGCCCGCTCACGGTATTGCTCCAAGACGCTGGCGCGGCTCAGTAAAATGTCGGCACGGCTTAAACGTTGCTGTTGTTGGTAGCGCGCAGCCAGTAGTAACAGGGCCTCACCATTGGCTGGGTCGAGTTTGATTGCCTGTTGTAAATATTTGCCGCTGTCATTGTGGCGTTGCTGCTGCTGGGCCAGTTTGGCGCGCTGGCAGAGCCAGTCGCTGCGTTGATCGCTGCGGTATTGCGTTTGGCTGGACTTACTATGGTTAATTAGTTGCTGTAGTTGTTGCCAGCGTTGGTGGCGCGACAACCATGCTAGCATCGGCTTGATAAATTCATAATCGGCCAGCAGTTGCGGCTGTTGGCCGCTAAGGTCAACCGCGCGTTTGATATTACCGCTTTGTAAATGCAGCTGCGCCAACAGTTGTAAGTTCTGTGCTTGGTGGTTGCCCAGGCGTACTGCCATTTCTAATGCTGAGATGGCCAGGGTCGGCTTGTCGGCGGCGATGGCGGCATTGGCTTTGTGCAGCCAGAGTTCGGTCTTGTTCGGGCTTTTCTCTAGTAATTCATCAACCAGACTATTGGCTTGGTGATAGGCCCCAGATTGGCTAAGGGCCATTAACAAACCTTGCTGCCAGTGTTTATTTTCTGGCTCTAGGGCGTAGGCGCGCTGATAGGCCGAAACCGAGCTAAAGGCTGAATGGTGGCGTAGATTTAAATAGGCCAGTTGGCCAAACAAGGCGGCACTGGAGCCCCCTAGGGCGATGGTTTTGGCCAGGTTATGCTGAGATTTTTTGTGCTGATTTTGGCGCAGGGCTAATCCAGATAACGCTTGCCAGGCCAGAATGTAATCACCATGTTGCTTGATAGATTGTTGATAATCTTGTTCGGCGCGATCGTATTGCTGTAATTGAGTGGCAATTTGTGCGCGGATATAAAGCAATGCGGCGCTGGGTGTGATGGGCCATTGCTGCTGCAGTTTGGTCATTGCTTGAGGGTATTTGGCGTCGTCCAGCAGGGCTCGGATGCTATCGACCACCGGGTATTCTTCGAGATTTAATTTGGGTGCGCCGCTGCTGTTTTGTAGTGGTTGGAAAGTTATGTTCCAGTTGGGCTCTGCCAGTTTAATGCTGGTTTGGGCGCTGGCCTGACTGCTCCAAATCATGGCGTACATCAATAAAATTCCGGCGCCGGTGGTGTACAGCCAAAATAGAAAATTTCTGGCCCATAGTGGAGCCTTATTTATTTGCATTGCTACTATCTCTCTAGGAGTGTTTCAATTCAACCGGCCAAATGAATTCGGCCTTGACCGCCAAACCTGATTTTTTGGGTGTGGTAAAGCGGGCTTGTTGCACTGCCTGTTTTAAGCCTGGCTTTAATTCTGGGTAGTCTAGTTGCTTAATGTTCTGCAAAAATACCTGGCCGCTTTCATCAATCAGTATATGCAATTTAGCCAGGGCCTTGTTGATGCCGCGGCGTTTTAAACTGTCGGGGAAGTCGACCCGAATGGGGGTTAACAAACGCGGCAGTTGATCCAAGTCGCCCAGCCCAAAAGCTTGCCAGTCCTGTTTCAAATTAATATTCCAATCAGGGCGGTTAAGCAGCTTATTGGGTGGCTTGGGTAGTTTAAGTTGAGCTGTGGCCTTGCTGGTTTTAAAGCTCATTGCCACTGTTTGGCTGCCACCACTAAAACTTAGGTCCAGCGCGGTGCTGCTATCGTTGGGCTGTTGCACGGGTGGCGCCGGTGGCGGTGGTGGTGGCGCGGCGACATCAATTTTACGCACTATCAGCTGGGGTTCAGCGGCTTGGCTGGAATTTTCGCTTAGTTTAAGTACAGCCAGCAGTAGTGCAGTAGCTCCCAGAGCCATGAGCAAAGCCATAAATAAGCGTAGGTTTAGATGCTTTTTCATCGTCGTCCGGCACTCTCCGTTGCGAGGTTAACACTGCTGGCACCTGCCATTTTTGCTTGGTCGATAACCTTAACCAATAATTCCGCCGGGGTGGTTTTGTCGGCCTGAATAATGACTGCTCGCTGCTGCTGTCGTAGGCCATGGGCAACAGTGCTGCGCACTCCGGAGACGCCAATATTGGCGCCGTCATAAATGACTTCGCCGCGGTTGCTGATCGCCAGTAAAATTACATTGCGCTGCAATAGCTGGCTGGAAACAGCTTTGGGTTTATCAACTTCGACGCCAGTCTCTTTGATAAAAACGGTGGTCACAATAAAAAAAATCAACAAAATAAAAACCACATCTAACAGCGGCGATAAATCGATACCTTGCTGCTGTTCGCTTGCTAGGCGTTGGCTGAGGCGAGAGCGCATTAAACGAGCTGCTGGGCTTGGCGGGCCATGTCTTTTTCAGCGCTGCGGCTGAGATAGCGGAGTAACAATAAACCGGGTACGGCCAAGAGCAGCCCCAGTTGGGTAGTGCCAAGAGCGGTGCCGACGCCGCCGGCAATCATACTGTTGAAGTCAACGTGGTCACTGGCCATCTCGGCAAAGGTTTGCAACAAGCCCATAATGGTGCCGAGCAAGCCCAGCAGCGGTAGTGCCGCCAAGCAGGTTTCAATGACATTAAGCCGGGCTTGCAGCAGCTGGCCCCAGCCTTCTTGGTGGCGGCTCAGCAGGGCATCAAAGATAAGCGTGTAGGCTAATAAGCCAACACCGATAATAATCCAGAAAACCCAGTTGTCGGCTTGAAATATCATGCCACTAGCGCCTCTTGTGCAGGCTCGGAATTGATCTCTAGCTGGCTCAGCTCGATCGCAAAGGCCTCGCTTAGGCTGAGCCTCTGTTTGACCCAACGCTGTAATATGGCGTGTATTAACAAAGCGGGGATGGCCACGATTAAACCCAGCTCAGTGGTTACTAAGGCTTCGGAAATGCCGCCGGATACTACGCTGGCATCACCGGAACCAAAAATGGTCATCAGCTTAAATGTTTCTATCATGCCGCTGACGGTGCCGAGCAAGCCGAGCAAGGGCGCAACGGCGGCAATAATGGCGATGGTGCCTAGCCAGTGTTCCAAATGTTGCTTGTCGAACATAAGGTAATTAAATAGGGCGTCTTCGCGCTGTTTGATATTGGGCTCGCCCAAACAAATGGCCAGCAGCTTTGACTGGCTGCCAGGGCTTTGCTGCTGCAGCTGTTGTTGCAGCTGCAGGGCGGAGGCAAGGTCGCCAGTTTTCAATTTGCTTTTAATCCGCAGGGCTAGCGCCGGCAGCCATTTTGGCAAACGGCTTAGTTGCCAGCTTTTGGCCAGGGCGCACAACAAGGCAATTAGGCCGAAGGCCAAAATAGGCAGAGCCCAAAGGCCACCCTTGTCAATATGTTCGAGCACCGACTCCTGTTCTTGGGCCAGTTTAATGGCGCGATTTAGGCTTGGGTCAAAGTGCAAGATGCCGCTGCCCTGAGCTAGCTGTTGCTGCCATTGCTGGCCTTGCTCGGCGTTGCTGGCCAGGGCAATGTTAGGTAATTGGGCTTGCTGGTCGAGCAGGCCGCCGCTGCCATCGTTGCTTATGGCCCACCTGACAGGGCCTAGTTGCAATACTTGGGCAGTTTTTAGCTGGCCGTGTTGATCGACGATTTCTTGGGTCTGCCACTTTGCCTGTAGGGCTCTATGTTGTGCTTCGATAGTTTGCTGTAACAATGTCAGCAGAGGTTTTAACTCGTGCTGGCTTACTGCTTGCTCGGGTTTGGCAAGATAGTCTGTTAGGGCATAGGCTTGATAGGCGTCTTGGTCTTGCCAGCTTTTTAAACGCTGTTGGAGCTCGTCTAGGGCCAGCGTTTTTTCGTCAGCTAGGCGCTGTAAGGTAGCGTATTTTTCACGTAGCTGGCCAACATCTTGTTCCTCTGCGTGCAGTTTTTTGGCCAGGCTTTGGCGTTGGCGCAGCTGGCCGCGCTCAATAGATTGCAATTGCTGGCGCGATTTTTTAATGTCATTCAGCAGCTCAAATTCAATCTTGCTGGAGCTTGCCGCGTTACCGTTTAGTGGAATTAAAATAAGCGCTAGGCTTAGGCTGACGATAATATTTTGCTTCAGGTTCATAGTGCCACCTGACTGGCCAGTTCAACTCTGATCGGTAATACGCTGGCTTTTTCAGGTTGTTTTAGCGCCGCGATAATATCTTTTAACATAGGCGCGAGGCTGTTGTCGGGGCGCCAGCGCCAGCTATCTTGTCCTGGTCGACCGATGCCCGCGAGCTTGCCGTCGCGGCTTAAATACCAGCCCTGAGCCAGGCCTAGATAAATTTGATCGACTAAAACTTGTTGTCCGGAAATTTCCATTAGGCTTTGATGACGGGTGATTTTTTGTTGGAATTCATCCATAGCCTTGAGTGCGCTTAAATAGCGAGCTAGCTTTTCGCTGTTGGATTTATGCTTGTCGCTGTGTTTAAAAATATTTTCCCAGTGCTGTGCCAGGGGCTCGGGCAAGCGCGGGCTCAGGGCTTTGATGCTGGCCGCTACCGAAACTAAAACCGAGCTTAGCTGGGCCTGGTTTTGCTCGAGCACCGTGCTTTGCTGAGCCAGATCGGCACGGGCTTGCTGGGCCTTATTCTGGCGCCCTGAATGCAGCCGCAAATGTTTTTTAATTACTTTTTTTTCAGTTTGCAGCAACTGCAGTCGCTGCTGCAGTACCAGCTGCTGATGGCTCCAGTCATGCCGTAGCTGGTCGGCCTGTTGTTCTAGGCTCAGCCATTGTTCCACTAACCGCTGCAAACGTTCGCTTTGGGATTGAGCAAAGCTGCTATTGCTGAGCAATATCAACAGTATAAAAAAACTAGGTTTAGACAGCCGCATTATTCCGCCTCGATGCGCAGTTGGATAATCTCGCCGTTTAGCTGTATTTGCTGGACCATTGTTAGGGGCAAGTCGAAATTTAAACATTTGGCGCTGTGACCACCGTGCTCGCGGGCCGCTTCGGCACATAATTTATACGAACCCGACGGCAAGCGCGTTTTACCGGCCTTGCCGTCCCAGCTGAAATGATAGCGACCGGGGCCGCGGGTAGCGCCAGTGGCGCCATCGCTGGCACCTGGGTCTTTACGCAAAACCCGACGCCAAAAATATTTAAGGTCTTTGAGCCAGCGGTCGCGTTCACTCCACAGCTGCAATACCTGCTGCGGCTGGTTGCTAGGGCTGGCTATCCACACGGCCACATAGGGGCGGTGATACTCAGCGCTGCTAAATTTGGCCAACTCAATCTCTACTCGGTAGCTTTGCGCCATGCTGTTACTGGCTAGCATCAAGCCAAGTGTGGCGGTAACCCAATATTTCATAGTTGAGAATTCAGTGGCGAATGAGAATCGTTATTATATGTGTCTATGAGCCGTCTAGCCAGTGTTTTTGTTGCCGATTGGCTGAGGTTGTTGAATTGGTGTTGGTGGCGGGGGCGATGAAATTAATGAGCCTCGGTTTGATTACCAAGGCTCATGGGACGATTTGTGGCTATTGGCTATTGGCTATTGGCCCGCAATAGGCCTTCTTGTGTGGCCGAGGCCACTAGGTGGCCTTCGCGGTTATAAAAGTGCCCATGGCAAAATCCGCGGGCATGAGCACTGCGGGGGCTGGTGATTTCGTAATACAGCCAATCATCCACTTTAAAGTCAGTGTGCAGCCATAGGCCGTGATCGAGGCTGGCAATCATCATATTGCTCTTGCCGTTAATGCCGTGGGGTAGAAAGCTGGCGCCTAGCAGCCCCTTATCGGAAAAGAAAGCCAGCAGAGTTTGGTGGCTGAGCAGCGAGTCGTCACCCAGGTCGGCAAACTTAAACCAAAAGCCACAGCGAGCCGGGCGACTGACGCCGTCTTCATGTCGATGGGATAGATAAGTTCGTACATCAACCAAGGACTTGTCGAAGCGGAAGCCATTTTTTACCGCGGCCTCTATGCTACCGGCTTCGCGGGCGACCTGGTCAATATCACTGGGCAGTGACTCGGGTGGTGGGATATCCGCTGGCATCTCTATCTGATGCTCGAAGCCAGGCTCCCGTGGCTGATAGGATATTGAGCAGCTGAATATCGCTTTGCCATTTTGCTTGGCGACTACGCGGCGAGTGCTAAAGCTGCGGCCATCGCGTATGGGGTCAACATCGTAGATGATAGGTTGGTCAAAGCTGCCGGGGCGTAGAAAATAGGCGTGCAGTGAGTGGGGAAAGCGCTCTGGGGCAACGGTTTGTGTGGCTGAGTTAAGGGCTTGGGCTAGTACCTGGCCGCCGTAAACCCGGGGCAGGGGAAACTGAACCGAGTTGGCGCGAAACAAATAAGTGTCCAAGCGTTCAGTGTGAAGTATGCCCATCAACTGCTTAATATTTAACATATAGCCCCTTGGCTGTTAGCGATCTGCTTAGCATACCTTATTGCGAGATCTCCGGCTTTGGTCGAATCTGCAATAATTTTGTCACTGGTGTCATTTTCAGGCTCAGGTCTTTGGCGCAATATAGGCGCAGAGATAAGGAGAATAACAATGAATTTACGTGTAGAGAAAACAGACGGTGCTTGTGGCGCTGTGGTGCGTGGCCTGGATTTAACCCAAACTTTGGGGGTTGAGGTGGTAGCTCAGTTGCGGCAGCTTTGGTTGCAGCACCATGTCTTAGTTTTTCCCGAGCAGGAGCTGAGCGACGACGACCTAGAGCGTTTTACCCTCTGTTTTGGCGAATTTGGCGATGACCCTTTTCTTCCTAATATTGAAGGCCGTGCCAATATTGTTGAGCTGGCTCGGCGCGCGGATGAAACTTCGTCTATTTTTGCAGATGCTTGGCATACCGACTGGAGCTTTAAGCAAGTGCCTCCGGCGGGAACCTGTTTGTTTTCATTGCAGGTGCCCCCTCACGGTGGTGATACCGGCTTTATCAATCAACACCGGGCCCTGGCTGAAATGCCGGCTAAACTACGAAGTCGCTTAGAAGGTAAATACGCGCTGCACTCCGCCAAAGTTGCTTATGCCCCCGATGGTATGTATGGCGAAAGCGATCAATCGTCGGATCGAACCATGAAAATCATTTATTCCGATGAGGCCAATGACGTACAGCGTCACCCAATTATTCGCCGCCATCCCGAAACGGGTGAAGAGGCTATTTATGGCTGCTTCGGTTATATCATGGCGATCGATGACATGAGTAAGGAGGATAGTGATCAATTGCTGATGGATTTGTATCTGTGGCAAACCCGTGAAGAATTTCAATATAGCCACCAATGGCAGGAAAAAATGTTGGTGGTATGGGACAACCGTTCGGTTTTACATAAGGCCAGCGGCGGTTACGAAGGCTATGCTCGGCGGTTGCATCGAACTACCATTGCTGAGCGAGTATAATCATGCCAGTTGACTCATCGTTTATTCAATCATTGGCCTCAGCTATTGAGCAGGGCCGTGCCTTGCCGGCGTTTCCCGCCGGGCTGAGTATTGATCAGGCTTATGACTTACAAGCACAATTAACTCAGCGGGTTTTTCAAGGCCAGGCTGCGGGTATTAAAGCGGGTATTACCACCTCCGCGGCGCAAAATTATCTTGGTGTTGGTGGGCCATTAATTGCTAGCTTGTATCGGGGCCAAGGCCTGCCCAATGGTGCAAAAATACCGTTTCGCCCTGGCGCGTCAATTGAATGTGAAATGGGTATTGTGGTTGATAAAACAGGTTCGGTTATTTCTGCGGGCCCGGCAATGGAGTTTGTGGCGTTAGAGTTCTCTCAGCCGGAAGACTTTTCAGTGGCCAATATTTTACTGGCTAATCTAGCGGCGGATAAATATTTACTGGGGCCTCAAGGTGAATGGCTTGAAGACTATAGCGATGTGACGGTGAGTTTGTATCGCGATGAGGAGCTGCTTAATCAGGCCTCGATAATGGAGGCCATTGGCGGGCCTCAACAGGCGCTTGATTGGATGTTGGCGGAGGCGGAAAATCGTCGGCTGCCAATGCCGGATTCTTGCTTGTTAATGACCGGCAGCTGTGGCGAGCCGGTGCCGGCCCTACCGGGGAAATATCGCGCTGATTATGGCAAGCTAGGCGTGGTTGAGTTTGAGGTGCTGGCGGATTAGTGGCTAGGATTGTTGCTCCTAGCTTTGAATTCGTGGATTTTTCTCCGGCTTAGCTCTGGCGTTTTCTTTTCCAGGCACGTCCTTCGACAAGCTCAGGAGGAGCGGATTATGGAACTTTATATCGAATCTGTTTTTGTGCCGCTCATGGTGAGCTTGACGAACCAACAGAGTCTGGCAAACAAACCCCCAGATCTAAGCCTGTATCCCGCTAGCGTCACGATTTAAATTCTTCAGCTTTGGCGAGGGCCGACAGGGTGGTTTGTATTGCCTACAGGACGTAGGTAAGGCGCGTGAGCAGGAGCGGCAGCTTTGCAGCCAGTCAGGGCGCGTTTTAGCGGCTCAGTGTTGGCGGCGTTTTTAGGCGAGGACTGTTTGAGCGACGTAGCGAGTTCCGCAGCCGCCGGCAATACTGAGCGGCGTGCGACCGGCAGCAATATAAACTACCCTGGCGGCCCGGGTTGATACTTCTAGCTTTGAATTACTTTATTCTCATCCGGCTTAGCTCTGGCGTTTTATTTTCCAGACACGCCGTGAATCCAGTCCATGGAGGCTTCACGTCGACTCCTGTCTCCTAGACCCTGGAAAACAAAACCCCAGATCTAAGCCTGCATCCTGCTAGCTTCCCGGATTGCTGCCTACAGGACGTAGGTAAGGGGCGATAGCAGGAGCGGTAGCCTTGGCGCTAAGTAATAAGTTTTGAGATCGTTTTCCGGCTTGGATCTGGCCTTTTCTGAACTGGCAGAGAAAAGTTGGGGTTAAATCAAAGGCTTTCTGGCGTGTGACCAAGGTAGCGTCCTGGGCTAGTGCCGGTATACGCTTTGAAGGCTCGAGAAAAACTGGTTTTGTCTTGGTAACCTAGGTTTAGCGCAACCTGCTCTATTGGTGTTTTTTGTTTTAGCTCAATGCAGGCTTGGCGCATTCGGGTTTCGAAAATACACTGGCGCAAGCTGCTACCTTGTTCGGCCAGTTGGCGGCGTAGCTTTCTCTCACTTAGGTCTAGCGTTAAGGCTACTTGCGCAGCGCTGGGGTGGAAACCTAATTGCTGAATGGACTCGCACACACTGAAAATAAAATTGCCTGATTGCTGTAGCTGTTGGCGAAACTGTTGGCCGTAGTGATCACAAATTAAATGGCTGCGGCGATTGCTGCTGGCAAGTTTGAGAGCCAGTATATGGCTCTTAAAAAATAACCGGTTGTGGCTTGCTGAATAATCGATGTCGCACTCAAAAAAATCTTCAAAGGCAGCCGCTTGGGCGGGTTTTTCTGAGCGCAACTGCAAGCCCAGGGGGCGTACCTCAGCAAGGTTGTTGGGGCATAGCTCCTGTGCCCAGCGGCGGAATATCGCCAGGCCTCTTTCACGGCAAAAATCTTGGCAGTCGCTGGGCACGGCTCCCTCTTCCAAATTAATAGCGAATTGCTGTTCGCCAGGTTCTATTTGAATCTTGGAAAAAGATAAGCCGAAGGCTTGGTATTTGGCCGGGTATTGCAATGCTTGGCCCAGGGTTTCGCTGCTGGCCATGCCTAGGCCAAGCAACCCTAAATCGGCAATGCCGTAATGTTTGGTTGCCATTAAACCCAGTCCAATATGTTGTTGGCTCAGGTCTTGAATATTGCGCAGCAGGGCGAGCTCCTGCCACACTTTTAAGCTTTGAAAGGGTTGCTCTAAGTGTTCGACATCGATATGGGTGCCGCGCAGGCATTGCGAAATATCCAGCCCCAGCTCCGCAGCTACTTTTAATAGCGACAAGGTACCAGTGGTATCGCGCAGTGCCTGCCAATCAATCATTTCTGTTTAGCAGTTTTCTTCTTTTTTGCTTGAGCTTCCAGCATTGGCTTTAAATAATGGCCGGTGTGGGAGGCTTTTACTTCGGCCACCTCTTCAGGTGTGCCAGCGGCAATAATTTGTCCGCCGCCGGAGCCGCCTTCGGGGCCTAGATCGATAACCCAGTCTGCGGTTTTTATCACATCAAGGTTATGCTCGATGACGACCACGGTGTTGCCGTGATCGCGTAAACGATGCAACACATTAAGCAGTTGCTGGATGTCGTGGAAGTGTAAGCCGGTGGTGGGCTCGTCTAATATATAGAGAGTCTTACCGGTGTCGCGTTTGGAAAGTTCGCGCGATAGTTTAACTCGCTGGGCTTCACCGCCGGATAAGGTGGTGGCCGCTTGGCCCAAACAAATATACGTTAGGCCGACATCCTTAAGGGTTTGCAATTTTCTAGCGATAGCTGGGATGGCATCGAAAAATTCTCTGGCATCTTCCACCGTCATTTTTAAAACTTGGTGGATGTTCTTGCCTTTGTAGTTTATTTCCAGGGTTTCACGGTTGTAACGTTTGCCCTTGCAGGTATCACAGGGAACGTAAACATCAGGCAGAAAGTGCATTTCAACTTTAACCACACCGTCGCCCTGGCAGGCTTCACAGCGGCCGCCTTTAACATTGAAACTAAAACGGCCAGGTTTATAACCGCGTGAGCGCGCTTCTTGGGTGCCGGCGAATAGCTCACGGATCGGGGTGAAAATTCCGGTATAGGTTGCCGGGTTAGAGCGCGGAGTGCGGCCAATGGGGCTCTGATCTATATCGACACATTTATCAAATAAACCCAGGCCTTCAACGGCATCGTGCTTGGCTGCCTTTAAGGTAGTGGCACCATTGAGTTCGGTCGCCGCCAGCGGATAAAGTGTGGCGTTGATTAGGGTTGATTTGCCCGAACCGGAGACCCCGGTAACGCAAGTCATTAGGCCAAACGGGATTTCTAAATTTACGCCTTGCAGGTTGTTGCCGGTGGCGCCAATCAATTTGAGCCATTTATCTTGCTGCAGTGGCGTGCGCTCGGCTGGAATAGCAATTTGTTGTTTACCCGATAAATACTGGCCGGTAATCGAGTTTTTGTTTTTCATAATGTCTTTAACATTGCCTTCGGCAATAACTTCACCGCCGTGCACGCCGGCACCGGGGCCGATATCAATGACGTGGTCGGCCATGCGAATAGCGTCTTCATCGTGTTCAACCACAATCACGGTATTGCCGATGTCACGTAAGTGGCGCAGGGTGGCCAGCAATCGATCATTGTCGCGCTGATGTAGGCCGATCGAAGGCTCATCGAGGATATACATAACCCCAACCAAGCCGGCGCCAATTTGGCTGGCCAGGCGAATGCGCTGAGCCTCACCGCCGGACAGGGTTTCGGCGCTGCGATTCAGGCTTAAATAATTAAGTCCAACGTCAACCAAAAATCGAAAGCGGTCGCGCAGCTCTTTTAAAATTTTCTCGGCAATTTCACCCTTGGCGCCTTTGAGTTGTAGCTTGGTGAAATATTCAAAAGATTCGCCCACGGGTAAGTTAGTGAGCTCAGGCAGCGTTTTGTTGTCGACAAAAACATTACGGGCGTCGCGTCGCAAGCGGGTGCCTTCACATTCTGGGCAGGGTTGGGAGGACAGATATTTAATCAGCTCATCGCGTACGGAGTTGGAGTCGGTATCTCGGTAACGCCTATCCATATTAGGTAGTACGCCTTCAAAGGCGTGGCGGCGCTGATGCAGGTCGCCGCGATCATTAACATAGCTAAAGTCGATTTCGGTTTTACCCGAGCCGTGTAAAATCGCCTGTCGATCTTTTTTACGCAATTTATTCCAGGGCGTGTCGACATCAAAGCCATAGTGTTCGGCCAGGGAAGTGAGCATATGAAAATAATACACATTGCGTTTGTCCCAGCCGCGTATGGCGCCTTCAGATAGCGCCGCTTCAGGAAACTGCACCACCTTGGACTCATCGAAATATTGATTAACACCCAGGCCATCGCAGCTGGGGCAGGCGCCCGCGGGGCTGTTAAAGGAAAATAAGCGCGGCTCTAGCTCGGTTAGGGAGTAGTCGCAGACCGGGCAGGCGTGTTTGGCCGAAAACATGCGGTCCTCTTTTTCGCCATCCATATAGCTGAGGGTAACCAGGCCTTCGCTCAAATTTAGGCAGGTCTCAATCGACTCCGCCAAGCGTAGCTGCAAGTCGTCACGCACTTTAAAGCGGTCTACCACTACATCAATGCTGTGCTTTTTCTTTTTATCCAGTTTTGGCGTGTCGTCCATATCGACCACTAGGCCGTCGATGCGAGCACGGACAAAGCCGTCACGACGCAGCTGCTCAAAGGTATGTAAGTGTTCGCCTTTGCGGTCGCGCACAATGGGCGCCATCAGCATTAGCTTGCTGCCTTCTGGCAGAGCCAAAATCTGATCGACCATTTCACTGACGGTTTGTGCCGCCAGGGGTTGGCCGTGAATTGGGCAGCGAGGTTCGCCGACCCGCGCATAAAGCAGGCGCAGGTAGTCATAAATCTCGGTAATAGTGCCAACGGTCGAGCGTGGGTTGTGGGAGGTCGACTTTTGCTCAATCGAGATGGCTGGGCTTAGGCCTTCGACATGATCGACGTCGGGCTTCTCCATCATCGATAAAAATTGGCGGGCGTAGGTGGATAGCGATTCTACGTAGCGACGCTGCCCTTCAGCATACAAGGTGTCAAAGGCGAGGGAGGATTTACCGGAACCCGATAGACCGGTAATCACAATTAATTTATCTCTGGGGATGTCCAGGTCGATGTTTTTTAAGTTATGAGTCCGCGCGCCTCTGACGAGTATGGTGTCCACAGCTATTCCCGTTATAAGTTCAGTTCAATAAGCCGGCTAGTATAAAACGATTATGCTGGATAAATAAACAGGTGTTTGGGAAAGAGGGGTAAGAAAAAGGCCGCTCTGCTTGGCGGCCTGAAAATTATTTGTCGGTGATATGCGCGCGGGCCCAATTACAGGCCTCCAATCGGTTTTTGACGCCAATTTTCTTATACACATTGTAAAGATGGCTTTTTACCGTGTGCTCACTGACAAACAGCAAGGAAGCGATATTGGCATTGGTGGCGCCTTCGCGGATTAAGGTCAAAATTTGGCGTTCACGCTTGGTGAGTTTGTCGGCCAATGGGTTAAAGATTGGGGGGCGGCGACTCTGCAGAAAATGATGTAGCAATCGGCGTGGTAACCAGTACTCACCGCTTAATAGCTGGTTTAAGCCTTGCAGCAGTAATTCTTGGCTGCTGGTGGTGTGAAATAAGCCGTGCACACAGGGCCAAGCCAGCAGGTCTTCATGCTCACTATGCGGCACTACATTGAATAGAGCGATTGTCGGGCCATCCTCGGCGTCCTGGCATTCGTGCAGCCATTTCGCTAGGTCTTCTCGCTTGTGATGCTGGCAGTCGACCAGGGCAAAGCTGGTATCCAGCTGCTGAAAGGTCGTGAGCTCGACAATAGGGCAATCAATGTTTAACTCATGGCTGATTAAGTGGGCCAGCAAAGAGGTTTGCAGGCTGCTTTGGTGAGATACGAGCGCCACAGAGGGCTGACTTGATTCCAATGGTGTACTGGCCTTTGGTTGCATAATGCATTCCTGTTGCTAAATATTCTGAATCTGAGTTTAGACTCTTTTCTTGTGAGCTAGGTCTCAAATTGATAAGTTTGGTCTAGTAAGCACTATTCATTCCTATTATCTTTAGCGGAAGCTAGCCAATGCTTTATCATTTCGATGCTTAGTCTGCGTATCCCACTTCTTCGTTATATTGCTTAACGGTCGTTCAACGAGATGTATGGTATGAAGAATAAGTGGCAGTTCTTTAGGCTGCAATGCATGAATGGTTAGCTCTTTTCAAAATCAGTAATTAGTATGAGTCTAATTTAGTAATTTCGCCAGAAACTCAAGCTTGTTTACCAGTAAAAAAATCCCCGTTGGTAGTTTTTGTCTGATCTTTCTCTTTTTGAAGCCGGAAATGGCAGCTTAAACCTTCTGCATTTCGTCTGTATCTGTATGTTGTAAACCAAGCAAAGCTGCTAAAGTTGACAATTTAAAGTGGAATCTGTGTCGAATGACCAGTCACCTTCATCCATCTATTCCAGCCCTAGAAAAACGCTCCATTGTATCTTTGGCCTGCCTTTACATATTTCGCATGCTGGGCTTGTTTATGGTCTTGCCGGTATTGGTTCTGTACGGCGATCAATATCAAGCCAGCACGCCGGTGTTGTTGGGTTTGGCCTTGGGGGCCTACGGTATTACCCAGGCGGCGCTGCAAATTCCATTTGGCGCCCTATCCGACCGCATAGGGCGCAAGCGAGTAATTGCAGCGGGTATGTTGATTTTTGCCCTCGGTAGCGTGGTCGCCGCAAGCGCGGAAACTGTTTACGGCTTGATTGCCGGACGATGCTTGCAGGGTGCGGGCGCTGTTGCGGGAGCGATTATGGCTCTGGTGGCCGATTCTACCTCGGAACAAAATCGAACCAAGGCGATGGCCGCTATTGGAGCGTCTATTGGCGTGGCTTTTGCCATATCCATGGTGCTAGGGCCGCTAGTCTCTCAATGGGGTGGGTTGCGCAGCTTATTTTGGTTGACCGCGGCATTGGCTGTGCTGGGCTTGCTTATCTTGGTTTTTATCGTGCCTGAGGTAAAGGTATCGGCCGGGCAGGTCAAAAGCCCCGGTGGTTTTAAGCAGGTACTGCTCAACTCCGACCTGCTGCGGCTGGATCTCGGGGTGTTTGTTTTGCATTGTGTGTTGATGGCTTGTTTTGTAGCAGTGCCGGGGTTACTGGGCGCGGCCCTGGACTTGGGGCGAGAGCAGCAGTGGCAGGTGTACCTGCCGGTGGTGCTGTTGTCGTTTGCCCTGATGCTGCCTTTTATTATCATTGCTGAGAAAAAAACCAAGCACAAACAGGTGTTTTTTGCTGGCATTGCCCTGTTGTTTGTCTCGCAGCTCTTATTTGCTCTTTTTCCGGGTGTGGCTGCGGCGCTTATTGTCGCGTTGCTGCTATTTTTTGTGGGCTTTAATGTATTGGAGGCCAGCCTGCCATCCATGTTAACCAAGTTAGCACCGGTAGCGGCCAAGGGTTATGCCTCTGGTGTATATTCCAGCAGTCAGTTCCTGGGCACTTTTGTGGGCGGGGCCTGCGGTGGCCTTCTGCTTAGTCAGTTTGGCAGTCAGGGCTTATTTGTATTCTGCGCCTTGCTGTTGCTGGCGTGGCTACTGCTGCTGCCTGGGATGAGGATGCCCGCAGTGACCAGTGTCTTTGTTGATGTGCCGGTCAGCGAGTTAGATGGACGCGTTTCCAGTTACCGCAGCCTGCCCGGGGTAAGAGAGGTTTTAGTGGTGGCTAACAGCAGTTGCTTGCACCTGCGGGTGGATAAAAGAGTCTTTGATGATTCGCTGATAAAACGCGCAGAGGCTTCGTAATTGGGTTAGAATGTTAGGCTTTGCGGTGGTGGATATCTGCCTCGCTGAGTCGAACAGAACATACCGATGGTATCGAATTTAGGAGAGTAGTATGGCCCGTGGCGTTAACAAGGTGATTTTGGTGGGTAACTGTGGTCAGGACCCAGAAACCAAATATATGCCGTCCGGCAACGCTGTGACAAACCTCAGTATCGCGACCACTGAGGCGTGGACTGACAAGCAGTCAGGCCAGAAGCAGGAACGTACCGAGTGGCATCGAGTAGTGTTTTTTAATCGCTTAGCCGAAGTTGCTGGTGAATACTTACGCAAAGGTTCGCAGGTCTACGTGGAAGGAAAATTACAAACCCGTAAGTGGCAGGATCAGCAGGGTAATGATCGTTACTCCACTGAGATCGTCGCCAGTGAAATGCAAATGTTAGGTGGGCGCCAAGGTAACGACCAGGGCTTTGGTCAGTCTGCACCCATGGGGCAAGCACCTCAGCAGGGTGGTTATCAGCAGCAAGCGCCACAGCAACAACAGCAGGCACCGCAGCAACAGCAGCAAGCTCCACAGCAACAAGCACGACAGCCACAGCAAAATAATGCAGCGCCTCAACAGCAGGCTCCGCAACAAGCTCCCCAGCAGGCGCCTCAGCCCCAGGGCTTTGACAATAGCTTTGATGACGACATTCCGTTCTAGCTAACAGCGGAAAGTAGTCTGAGTTGATTAAAAGCCACGTAACCGCGTGGCTTTTTTGATTGTGAATGTTTTTTTAAGCGCAGCTAAAATTGTTGAGGCCGTAGGCAGCGGCACAGGCTTGAGTTATGATCGGCTGATAGAACAGCTGTGGCCTGCGGCGTTGCGGCGATGGGCCCTATATGAGAAGAGTTGCGTGACATATATATTACTGCTTGGCGATGAGCGATCCCCACTTTGCCAAACTATGCTCAGCCTGTTAGAGCTGGAATCTTTTCCCCTGCGGTTTTTATCCCTACAAGCGGCTGATGCTGATTCGCTTAGTGCCTGTTTTGCTGGCGACGACATTTCGCTGGTGCTGGATTTGTCGGCTTTTGCTGTGGAGTTGCCAGCTGAGTTGCCCGATAACGCTGAATTCTTGGCCAAAACCTGTGCCGCAAATGAAGCAGCGCTGATTTACCTTTCTAGTCACGAGGTTTTTGGTGGCGAGAACAAAACCAGCTATGACGAAAAAGATCAGCCGGCGCCAATCAGGCGAGCGGGGCAGTTGCTCTGGGATGCTGAGCGAGCGGTTCAGCTTAATAATGATCGGTATATCATCCTTCGCCTCAGTTGGCTGATGGCCGATGATGCGGACAATGTTTATACCCGCTTGTTGAGCTTGCTTGGTGGCCAGTCTCGGGTTCGGGTTAGTTCGGCTTTGCGCGGTGCCCCCACCTTTATTGAAGACGCGGCCAGGGTTATGGCTGCTCTGATTAAGCAGGTGCTGAGTCAGTCTGATAACTGGGGTGTTTACCACTATGCCAGTAGTGATGCCTGCAGTGAGTGGGAATTTGCCGATCATCTGCGTCAGGTTCTGCTCGGTCAAAATCGGGCTGTGGCTGAGCTTGAAGATACCGGTGCCGATGAGCTGGAGTCCAGTGCGGTGTTGAGTTGTCGCCGCGGTCGCGATGATTTTGGCATTCAGCAGCGTAGCTGGCGTCAGGGTGTTGAGGCTCGGGTACGTGATTGGGTGCAGCTGCAGCAGACGTAGCAGCGTCTGTCGTAAGGTGTAACTCGGCCGTCGCTAAATACTTATAGCCATATTGGCTTTGGCAATGGCTGGGCAGTTTAAATCTTAATTATTTTGTTGGGCCTTTGTATTAGGGCTGCTAGGCTAAAGTTGGTGTCCTTAAAGGGTCTGGGCGGTAATGAATTTATTAATGAAGGGAATCGCGGCGATACTGCTATGGATGGCAGCTAACTTGCTTTTCGCCTGCCAGCAAGAGGCGGGTGTATTAACGCATCGCTGTAGTGGTAGTGAACTTGCTGGGCAGTGGCTGGGTTTGCCGGGATTACACCTGGCCCCGGATGCTATAGCCTCAAGAAAATCAGAGTTTATTCCAATTGCTGTTCCGGGTTTGTGGCGGCAAGATGATAGTATCCCGCTGAGCCAGCGAGGTAGCATGACCCTCTGGCTGCAGCTCAAATTGTCCGACCAGTCCATGCTTTCTCGGCAGGGGCTTTATCCCGGCACGTTTCAATCTGCTCACAAAATATATATTAAAAACTCGGAATCTCAATTTGAGTTGGTATTTGATAATCTAAGTTCGATTTCATCACGCCGGGAATCTGGGGCCTTGGCGGCTAGAGTCTATTCCTTGCCTAAATTGGCGGCCGAAACAGAGATTGTTGTCCACCTAAGCAACAACAACTACTGGAGCGGAGGTTCTACCCGGGCTCCAGTCATTGCCGAGTTACAGCAGCTAAACTTGGAGTTTAGTCGGCGTTTAATTTGGCATAGCCTGTTGATTGGCGCTTTTGCGTTGGCCGCAATTTATAGTTTAAGTTTGGCTTGGTATTCAGCTGAAAAGAGAGTGTTGAGCTTGTTGTTAGGGTTCATCTCATTAGCGGCTGCCGGCCGGGTGCTGTTGTTAGGTGGCCTGGCTGAACAATTGCTGGCAGGCTTTAAGGTTGACCACTATCACTATTTAAACTTATTTAGTTTTTACTGGTTGGCTTTTCTGTGCTCGTATTGTCAGCCGTATTTATTGCCCAAATTGTTTTCCAATAGCAGCCGCTTGCGTTGGCTGGTGAAGTCCGCAGCGCTGGTGCCTTTGTTGGCGTTGTTGGTTTCACCGCTGCAGTCGCTGTCGCTGGTGATAGGCATTGGTCGTGGTATACAGGCTTTCTTTTTTATCTCGGCTTTTATATATTTACTCTTCCTGGTTTACTGTTGGCTAAAGTCTTATGCGCAGTCTTGGCCAGCCTTATTAGGCTGCGGGCTGGTAGTGCTTGGTGCTAGCATTGATAATTATCACCACTTTCTAAATTCGCCGCCTTATATTGAGCTGTTCTCGCTTTCGATGTTGATTTTTGTGGTTTTGCATAGCGGTCATTTTGCTTGGCGCTACGCTGGTTTTTTAAACCGTGAAAAGGGTCTGCGGCAGCAAGCGCAAGTAGGTAACGCAACGTTGGAGTTGCGGGTACAGGAGCGTACCGCAGAATTGGAGCAGGCCAATAGTATGCTTAGCCGTGTCGCGTTAACTGACGCCCTAACCAGCCTGCCCAACCGTCGTGCCTACGAAGCAGAGCTACAAAAAGAAACCCGTCGAGCCAAACGAATGCAAAGTCCTATGAGTTTTGCCTTGGTCGATGTTGACTGGTTTAAAAAAGTAAATGACAGCTATGGTCACGATTTTGGTGACAAGGTGCTGAAATCAATTTCCAGTGGCTTGCGGCAACGGCTGCGAGCAACTGATTTTATTGCCCGCATAGGTGGAGAGGAATTTGCCATAATACTACCCAACACTGCCAGCGCCGAGGCAATGAAGGTACTTGATGGCTGTTGTGATGTAGTTAATGACCTGCCCTTTTACGAGCACACTGAGTATCAGGCAAGCATCAGTATTGGCACGGCCAGTTGGCAGGAGTGGGTCAGCCATGAGGAACTATATAAACGCGCGGACAATGCTCTCTATCAGGCTAAAAACCATGGTAAAAATCAAGTGGTTTATGCCGCAGTTTTTACCAGCAGCGAAGATGTTTAAGGCATAAAAAACGCCGCTTAATGCGGCGTTTTAATTTGCTTTAAGGCTTGCTGTTAGGCTGAATATTTTTGCATAACTAGGCAGGCATTGGTGCCGCCAAAACCAAAGCTGTTAGACAGCACTCGGTTTAAATCCACCCCTTCTTGCATCTTGGTAACCACTGGCACACCTGCGGCCGCGTCATCTAAGGTTTCTACATTGGCCGAGGCCGCAATAAAGTTATTGTTCATCATCAATATAGAGAAAATAGCTTCATGCACGCCAGCGGCGCCTAGGGCGTGGCCGGTTAAAGACTTGGTTGAAGCCAATGGTGGAATGTTTTCACCAAACACTTCTTTTACTGCTTTCAGTTCAGCCAGGTCGCCAACCGGGGTGCTGGTGCCGTGGGTATTGATGTAATCAATATCGCCATCGACAGTGGACATGGCCATCTGCATACAGCGGATAGCGCCTTCGCCCGATGGGGCGACCATATCGTAGCCATCGGAGGTGGCGCCATAGCCTACTACTTCAGCATAAATTTTAGCGCCACGAGCCTTGGCGTGTTCCAGCTCTTCTAGTACCAAACAGCCACCGCCAGAACCCATAACAAAACCGTCACGATCGGCATCGTAGGTGCGGGAGGCTTTTTCGGGGCTGTCGTTGTATTTGGTCGACAGGGCGCCCATGGCATCAAATAACGAAGTGCTGGCCCAGTGTTCTTCTTCGCCGCCGCCAGCAAATATAATATCTTGCTTGCCGAGTTGGATCAGCTCCATGGCGTTACCAATACAATGAGCGCTGGTCGCGCAGGCCGATGAAATGCTGTAATTCACGCCTTTGATTTTAAATGGCGTGGCCAGGCAAGCGGACGTGGTACTGCCCATGGTTTGGGTTACCCGGTAGGGGCCAATCCGCTTGATGCCGCGTTCGCGCAATACATCGGCAGCAGCAACGGTATTTTCCGAGGAGGCGCCGCCGGAACCCATGATTAGGCCGGTGCGAATATTGGACACTTGCTCCTCGCTTAGGTCGGAGTCGGCGATGGCTTGCTGCATGGCTATATAAGCATAGGCGGCGGCATCACCCATAAAGCGCAAAGCCTTACGGTCAATATGTTCTTTAAAATCAATGACAGTTTGGCCGGCTATGTGGCAGCGGAAGCCCATTTCCTCGTATTCAGCCTTGTGAGAGATGCCGGAGCGTCCAGCTTTTAGTGAGTCCAGTACGCTTTGGGTATCATTCCCAATGCAAGACACAATGCCCATGCCGGTTACAACAACGCGTTTCATCGCAGGTCTTCCTCATTCAGTGCCCAGGCCGGGCTTTCGTTTATTGTCGCACAAATAGGCGACAGTCGCCTGTCGGGCAGGCGACCTTTACTTTATTATTTGCCAGTAGTTAATGCTACTTGGCAGTTTTGTTAAAATGCATCGGTATTTTGGAATAGGCCAACTTTTAGGTCTTTGGCGAAATAGATCTCACGGCCGTCGACCGATACCTTGCCATCGGCAATACCCATGATCAGCTTGCGTTCAATCGCGCGCTTGATATCAATTTCATAGGTAACTTTCTTGGCTGTGGGTAAGATCTGGCCGGTGAATTTAACTTCGCCGGAGCCCAAGGCGCGGCCTTTGCCTTGATTGCCTTTCCAGCCAAGGAAGAAGCCGACCAGCTGCCACATGGCATCTAGGCCCAGGCAACCAGGCATAACTGGATCGCCGGGAAAGTGGCAGTCAAAAAACCAGAGGTCGGGGCTGATATCCAACTCGGCAATAATCTTGCCTTTGCCGTACTGGCCGCCGTCGATAGTGATATCGGTTATTCGGTCCAGCATTAACATATTGGGGGCAGGCAACTGGGCATTACCTGGGCCAAACAGATTACCCTGGCCACATTCAAGCAACTCTGCGCGGGTATAGGTGTTTTGGGGTTGGAATTCCATAATCTACTCTGGTTAATTAATCGTCAGTCTGTGTTGGGCTTAGCCCGGGTCACAGGAGGCACATTCTACCGTCTGCCCCTGTTATGTCCAGAGCGGACGCACTTTGTCCAAAACCCTATGCTATAGTCGCCGACTTTAACTCTATCTATCCCCCAGCAAAAGGAACAGCTTTGTGTCGACGCCATTAGAATGCTTTAAAGCCTACGACATTCGTGGTCGGGTTCCCGACCAGCTCAATGAAGAAATTGCCTACCGGATTGGTTGCGCTTTTGTACAGTTTTTGGGCGCCAAAACCGTTGTGGTTGGCCACGATATTCGCCTAAGCAGCGGCAGCCTTACCGATGCCTTAATCGATGGCATTACTGATATGGGTGCCGATGTTTTGCATATTGGCCAATGTGGCACGGAAGAAGTGTATTTTGCCAGCTTTAATAACCCGGTTGATGGCGGTATATGTGTCACCGCGAGTCATAATCCTATGGATTACAATGGCATGAAATTTGTCCGTGAGGGGGCTAAGCCAATTTCCGGCGATACCGGATTAAACGAAATTCAGCGCCTGGCGGAAGAAGCTAACTTTAATAAAGCTGGCCAAAAAGGCCGGGTGACACCGCTAGATTCCCGCCCGGCTTATATCCAGCATCTACTTACCTACACTAATCTGCCGGCATTAAAGCCTTTAAAAATTGTTGTTAATGCAGGTAACGGCGGTGCCGGTGAAGTTATTGATGCCCTTGAGGGGCTGCTGCCGTTTGAATTCATCAAGGTGCACCACCAGCCTGATGGCAATTTCCCCAATGGCATTCCCAATCCTTTATTAATCGAGAATCGTCCGGCAACAGCCGAGGCGGTAAGGCAGCATAAGGCCGATTTGGGTATCGCTTGGGATGGCGATTTTGATCGTTGCTTTTTCTTTGATGAAAATGGCGATTTTATCGAGGGTTATTACCTAGTTGGTTTATTGGCTGAGGCCTTTCTGCAAAAAAATCCCGGCGCCAAAGCTGTACACGACCCGCGGTTGATTTGGAATACCCAAGCCCTTTGCCAGGATGCGGGTGGCGTAGCGATTCAAAGTAAAACCGGCCACGCTTTTATTAAAGAACGAATGCGCGCAGAAGATGCAGTTTATGGTGGCGAGATGAGCGCGCACCATTATTTTCGCGATTTTGCCTATTGCGACAGCGGTATGATCCCCTGGTTGTTGGTCACAGAAATGATGTGCCGCAGCGGTGAGCCTTTGTCACAAATGATGGCAGAGCGAATGCTTGCTTACCCCTGCAGTGGTGAGATCAATAGCAAGGTTGGCGACTCGCTGGCGTTGTTGGCCGCAGCAGAGGAAAAGTATAAATCTATGGCTGAATCTATCGATCGTACCGATGGCCTGTCCATGGACTTCGGTAATTGGCGGTTTAATTTGCGCCGCTCCAATACTGAGCCGGTTGTCCGTCTAAATCTTGAGACCAGGGCCGATACGGTTTTAATGGCCGAAAAGCGAGATGAGTTACTCGCTTTAATCGCAAAGTTCTAAGTAGCTACTCCGATCACGTTCGGTTTGCTCTGCAGCAAGCCGGGCGCCATTTAAGTAGCTGCTGGAGCTCTTTAAGTTGAATATCTATTGGCTGCGGCCTGTTGTATGGATGATTAAATGGACTTCGATCAAGTTTTTCAGTCGGTAGCACAGGTTTCAAATACAGGTTTTGGTTTTTATTTGGTAGGGTTGGCCATTATTGGCCTACTGTTTAATTACTTTGGCTTGGGTTGGTATAAATTCGTCATTTTTATAGTTGCCGCTTGTATCGGTATTATCCCTGGGGCCCTACTAGGGGAGGCTCTTGCTCACGCTAAAGAGTTTGGTGCGGTGTTTGGTTTTGTGGTATTTGGCTTGTTGGGTTTGCGCCTGCACTATTGGGTGGTTTTTTTGCTCGGTTATTTTTGCGCCTATTTTTTAGTAGTAATATTTTATCAGCATTTAGACTTCACCATTTATCCTAAAATGTTGTTTGCTGCGTTTGGCGTGGGTTCTATGCCAGATCTTAATTCGCAGCACTTGCTGGAATTTTTCCTGTGGGCAGCCTGTGCCTTAACGGGGTTGTTGGCGTTAAAGGTTCACGATTACGCCGTTATAATTTTAACCGCGTTTAGTGGCTCATTAATGCTGGCGACGGTCGCAACCGAAACGGTCATGTTTACCAGTCAGGGGCATTTTATTCGCAACCCGACTTACCTGGCTGGCAGCATTAATCATTGGCATTGGATTATTTATGCCGGCCTAGCAACTTGGTTGGTTCTATGGGGGCATGGTATCTATCGCCAAGCACGGCGCCGCTGGCCCAAGCAGGAGCCGGTGGTTCGACAGGCTCACCATGAGCGGTAAAACGACAGGCTCACCATGAGTGGCACAAAAATCGAGCCGATGTGCCCCCAGTCCGCTCATCCTGAGCTTGTCGAAGGACCTGGTTGGCTACAAAGCTACCGCTCCTGCTCACGCCCCTTACCTACATCCTGTAGGCAAAGCTACCGCTCCTGCTCACGCCCCTTACCTACATCCTGTAGGCAAAGCTACCGCTCCTGCTATCGCCCCTTACCTACATCCGGTAGGCAAAGCTACCGCTCCTGCTATCGCCCCTTACCTACATCCGGTAGGCAAAGCTATCGCTCCTGCTCACGCCCCTTACCTGCATCCGTGTAAGCAATAATCCGGGCCGCCGGGGTGGTTTGTATTATTGCTGCCGGTCGCACGCAGCCAAGTGTTTGTTGCGGCTGCGGAACTCACTGCGTTCAAACAGTCCTCGCCTAAAAGCGCAACCAACACTTAGCCGCTAAAAGCGCGCCCTGATTGGCTGCAACACAAATCACCCCGTCGGTCCTACCTGAAGCTGAAAAGTTTAGATCTAGACGCTAGCACAATGCAGGCTTAGATCTGGGGTTTTGTTTTCCAGACTCTGTGAGACATGGATGTCGATCGGAAGCCTACAGGGATCAATTCCCTTGGAGGGAATTTGGGCTTGGTCGCAGACCGAAAGCCTGGATGGCTTGAGTCACGTATTCACGGCGGGTCTGGAAAATAAAACGCCAGAGCTAAGGCGGAGAAAGAATCCAGATATAAAAACCTACCACTCCAGCTCGCGTCGCCCTGTGTCAGCCGGGAGTGGGCGTTTCGATTCTGTTTTTAATGATTCCGCGCAATTGAAAAATCGGCCAGCTCAGCCATCGCTGTTTTAAAGCGGCTATCGGCTAGGCCGTGTAGTTGGGCCTTGGCTTGCGCCACCTGTTCGGCGGCGCAGCGGTTGGTGTAACCAAGGGCGCCGGTGGCCTTAACAATGGCGACTACGGGCTCCAGTTGATCAACTGCACCATTTTTAATGGCGTCGGCGATCAGGGCGCTGTCCTCGGCGCTGGCGTTGGCCATGGCGTAAATTAGTGGCAGGGTAGGTTTGCCCTCGGCTAAATCATCACCGACGTTTTTGCCTAGGGCTTCGGCGTCGCCTTCATAATCCAAGGCGTCATCGACCAGCTGAAATGCCATGCCTAAATGGTAGCCATATTGGCGTAGGGCCTGGCGTTCTTCATCACTGGCCTTGGCCAACACAGCGGCAGTTTCACAGGCGGCTTCAAATAAAGCGCCGGTTTTTTTGTGAATAACATTAAGGTAGTTGGCTTCGTCGACGCTGGGGTCTTTGGCGTTAACCAGCTGCTGTACCTCACCCTCGGAAATGGTATTGGTGGTGTTCGACATGAGCGCCATAATATCCATCACGCCGATACGGACTAACATCTGGAAGGCGCGGGAATACAAAAAGTCGCCGACTAATACACTGGGAGCATTGCCCCATTGGGCATTGGCGGTGGGGCGGCCACGGCGCAGAGCACTAACATCGACAACATCATCATGCAGCAGAGTGGCGGTATGGATAAATTCGATAATCGCCGCCAGTTCGATATGTTCTTTCTTGTCATAACCTAAAGCGTTGGCGCAGAGCAGAACCAGTAGGGGGCGCAAGCGTTTGCCGCCAGCATCGACAATATAGTGGCCAATATTCTCAACCAAATCCACGTCGGAGTGCAGTTGGTCGATAATCAGCTGGTTTACTTCGTTAAAGTCGCTTTCGACCGCTTGGTGAAAGGGCAGCATAGTCTCCGCCTTAATATGAACAAAGGCGCGATGCTACCAGCCCGCGCAGCCTCGCTCAAGGCTTAAACCTAGATTCCCCCGCTGGACGTCCAGTTTAAGGCTGCGGTGATGAAATAAAATCCACTCCTCTTGATTAGCTCGCTCGCCTGGCCGGTGGGTTGGGCTAAGCACTGGATAGCAGGTTTTGTACTTACGCATGGCTGCGTTGCGGCGTCTTGCCCCACGCAAGCACACACACTTCAGATCTTGCAGCTGAGGCGTCAAGGTTGAACCGCCGGGGCTGGCATCCGGGGCTGGCATATAGCTCGGCGATGTTCTTGGGTGCTGATTAATTTATCCACTATTATTGCTAGCTCTGGGTAAATGCAGTAGAATGCCGGCCCTTTATACGACGCAAGCCCTGAGTCACCCTGGAGTTAACCAAGGTGGTTAAAAGCATAAAGTTAGTTAAAACAATAACTTAGCTGCTTCGTGTCGTCCAATGCCGGCTAAGCCGGAGCGTGTAAATTGGAGCAATCTATGTACGCTGTAATTAAAAGCGGTGGTAAACAGCACCGTGTAGTTGAAGGCGAAACCCTGAAACTGGAAAAAATTGAAGTCGCCACTGGCGAATCATTCGAGTTCGACGAAGTTTTGATGTTGGCCAATGGCGATGACATTAAAATTGGTGAGCCCTTAGTTGAAGGCGCCAAGGTAACTGCTGAGGTAGTTAGTCATGGTCGTGGCGATAAAGTAACTATTATCAAGTTCCGTCGTCGTAAGCACCATATGAAGCGCCAAGGTCACCGTCAGTGGTATACCGAAGTGAAAATCACCGGTATTACAGGCTAATACCATTTGTTGAATTCGCTTTGCTTTGGGCCCCGTGAGCAACTGGGCATATAAATCCAAAGTAAGGCCTAACAGAGGAAAATTATCATGGCTCACAAAAAAGCTGGTGGTAGTACTCGTAACGGTCGCGATTCGGAAAGTAAACGCCTTGGTGTTAAGCGTTTCGGTGGCCAAGTAGTTTTAGCAGGTAATATCCTGGTTCGTCAGCGTGGCACTAAGTTCCACGCCGGCGTGAACGTAGGTATGGGCAAAGACCATACCTTGTTCGCTAAAGCTGACGGCGAAGTAAAATTTGAAGTGAAAGGCCCTAAAAACCGTAAATTTATCAGCATCGTTGCTGCTTAATACGGTTTAAGCATTTTGCTTTTGCCGCTCTTTATTGGGCGGCGCTGTACTACCAAAAGCCTCATCGATGTAGATGGGGCTTTTGTGTTTTTAGAGCGTATACTTCAGGCTAGGCCTGGCGCTCAATATTGAATTTTTAAAAGTGGAGACACTGCTGTGAAGTTTGTCGATGAAGCCCCGATTGTGGTCAATGCCGGTGATGGTGGCAAAGGTTGCCTAAGTTTTTGGCGCGAAAAATTTGTAGCCAAAGGTGGACCGGACGGCGGTGATGGCGGCGATGGTGGCTCCATTTATCTTGAGGCTGATATAAACCTAAATACCTTGGTCGATTATCGCTTCCAGCCCAAGTATCGGGCCGAGAGTGGCTCTGCTGGTAAAGGTGGTAACTGCACCGGCTCCAAGGGCGGCGATATGGTATTGAAAGTGCCGGTGGGAACCACCGCCATCGATATCGACACCGAAGAAGTTCTGGGTGATTTGCGCAAAGCCGGTGACCGTTTATTGGTCGCCAAAGGTGGCTGGCACGGTCTCGGTAATGCTCGTTTTAAATCCAGTGTGAACCGCGCGCCCAGGCAAACCAGCCCAGGCAAGCCGGGTGAAGCTCGAAATTTAAAGCTGGAGCTAAAAGTTCTGGCGGACGTCGGTCTGCTGGGCTTGCCCAATGCCGGTAAATCGACCTTAATTCGCTCGGTTTCTTCGGCTAAGCCGAAGGTGGCCAACTATCCGTTTACTACTTTGGTGCCCAATTTGGGGGTGGTAAAAGTACAGGCTCACCGTAGCTTTGTTGTCGCCGATATCCCCGGTTTGATTGAAGGTGCCTCCGAAGGTGCCGGCTTGGGTATTCGTTTCCTCAAGCATTTGACTCGCTGCCGGGTATTATTACACCTGGTAGATATGTGTCCCTATGATGACACGACCGCGGCTGATAATGCGGCGGTTATTGTTGAAGAGCTAGAACGTTTTAGCCCGACCTTGGCCAAGCGTGAACGCTGGCTGGTGCTGAATAAGTTGGATATGCTGCCCGAAGAAGAGGTAGAGGCAAAGTGCCAAGAGGTGATTGATCGTCTTAATTGGACTGGCCCAGTATTTAAAATATCCGCCATCAATAAAATGGGCACCGAGCCCATGTGTGGTCAAATTCTTGATTATCTTGAAGAGCGCTGGGATGCCGAGCGTGAAGATCTTGATTTGGTTGATACCGAGCACGAGCTGCAGGAAAGAATGCAGTTGGAAGCTCGCGATAGAATCGACGAGCTGCGAGAGCGTTTGCGGGACGAGCGTCTGGCGGCTAAAGAGGATGATGACGATTACGACGATGATGATTATGATGTCGAGGTCGAGTACACCCCGTAAAGCTGCTTTGGGTGCGCTTTTTCCGCGCTAGCGGCGTCAGCGCTGTGCTCGGTTGGTCACCTACTTGGTGTAAGCGGTTTTTTATCCGCTCATCCTGAGCTTGGCGAAGGGCCTGCGCGCAGTGCTTCCTGGCTCCCACGAAAAAATCGATACGCAAAGTCAGCTTTACTCGCAGGGGTGGGAATATTGTGGCGCTTTGATCAAAGTTAAGGGGTAGCTTTCCGCTGTTGGCCCTTGCGGGCTTTAGCTGGTACGGGGCTAATAGCTTTAAGAAATCTAAAAACATAGCAATCTACAAGTAAAACAAAAATTATGAGCCGGCAAATTTTACAAACAAGCCGCCGTTGGGTGATAAAAATCGGCAGTGCTTTATTGACTGACGACGGTCGTGGCCTTGATGTTGCCGCCATCGCCGATTGGGTCAAACAAATTTCTCTGTTGCGCCAACAGGGTTTGGATATTGTGCTGGTTTCTTCCGGTGCGGTAGCGGCGGGCATGACCCAGTTAGGTTGGCATGAGCGTCCCACTTCCATTCATAAATTGCAGGCCGCGGCCGCCGTTGGCCAGGCTGGCTTGGTGCAAACTTACCAGCAAGCATTTCAACAATACGGTATTCAAACTGCCCAAATCTTGCTTGACCATGATGATTTCTCCAGCCGCCAGCGCTATTTAAATAGTCGCTCAACACTCAATACCTTATTGGATTTGGGTGTGGTGCCGGTGGTCAATGAAAACGATACCGTGGTTACCGATGAGATTCGTTTTGGCGATAACGATACCTTGGGTGCCTTGGTAGCCAACTTAGTTGACGCCGAGCTACTGTTGATTTTGACCGACCAAGACGGCATGTTTGACAGCGACCCGCGCAGCAATCCCAATGCCAAGCTAATTAAGCAGGCTGCTGCCAGTGACAATAGTCTTGACGCCAAAGCTGGTGGTGGTGGCGCTTTAGGGCGTGGCGGCATGAGCACCAAGGTGCGTGCGGCTAGGGTGGCAGCTCGCTCGGGCGCACATACCGTTATTGTTGGCGGGCGTTTACCCGAGGTTATATGTCAGCTGCGTGAGGGTGCCGAGTTAGGCACATTGCTGCTGGCCGACCAAGAGCCCCATGCGGCACGCAAGCAGTGGCTGGCGGGGCACTTACAGGTCAAGGGGTCGGTATTGCTAGACCATGGTGCGGCACGGGTTTTACGTCAAAATGGCAAAAGCTTATTAGCGGTAGGCGTGACAGCGGTAACCGGGCGATTTACTCGTGGCGAAATGGTGACCTGCTGCGACCCCGATGGCAATGAAGTGGCCCGGGGCTTGGTCAATTACAACAGCGATGAAGCTAGAAAAATTATGGGCAAGCCCAGCGAGTTGATTGTCGAGGTGCTGGGTTATAAGGATGACGATGAGTTGATTCATCGTGACAACTTGGTATTGAGCTAATGGGAATTTTTAAACCGCATATCGAAGCTATGGTGGCCTACGCGCCGCCGTTGGAAGGTCGCAACCCCAAGGATTTTACCTTGTTGGATTTTAACGAGCGCACCATTCCAGTCAGCGAGCCGATCAAGCAGGCCATGATTGACTATATTCAGTCAGACTCGCTGCAGCAGTACCCCCATTATGGCGATATTAATCAGCGCTTGGCCGACTACTGTGGGGTCGAGGCCGAACAGGTGATGATCAGCAATGGCTCTGATCAGGGGATTGACCTAATTATCCGCGCTACCTGCAGTGTTGGCGACGAGGCCATTATCCCACGGCCTAGTTTCGCTATGTATGAGCAGGTGGCCAAGGTCGAAAACCTGACCATACGCTCGCCCTTGTATCAGCGTGAGCAGGGTTATCCGGTGGCCGAAGTTATTGCCGCCGTCAGCGAAAAGACCAAGCTGATCGTTATCTCAAACCCCAACAACCCCTGCGGAACCTTGGTGCCAGAAAGAGATATTTTGGCTATTGCCAAAGCTGCGCCACAGGCGGCAATTTTGGTGGATGAGTGTTATTTTGAGTACAGCCAAGCAACTGTCGCCCAGCATTTGAATGAGTGCCGCAATATTGTCATCACTCGAACTTTCTCAAAAACCTGGGGCCTGCCCTCGGTACGGTTTGGTTATGTATTAACGGCCCAGGAAAATATTCAAGCGTTGCTTAATGTGCGCGGCCCTTATGATATCAATCAGTTGGCGGTTGTAGCCGCCTTTGCGGCATTGGATAACCCCGAGTATACCCGTTCTTATGTAGGCGAAGTCATGACCCGGTCCAAGCCCCGCTTAGAAGCGTTTTTGGATGACAATGGAATTCCCTATTGGCCTAGCGCGGCGAATTACTTGTGGATTTTTCCCTCCAACCCCGAGCGGCTCAACCAGTACTTAGTTCAAGCAAGTATTTTAGTTCGGCCCAAAAAAGATGCCGACGGCCGCGAAGGTTTGCGTATAACGGTAGGTACGGTGGCGCAAACCGAAACCCTATTGGCCGTGCTGGCGCAAGCCATCAAGGCATAAGCCTACGCGGTGATAGACGGCCGGTTCTCCGGCCGCAGCCGCTGAATGGGGTCGACGTCTGGTTCGATTAAGCGTAAGTCCTTAGTACCAGCGGTTACTGCTGCCGCAATAATTCCACGCTATTGTTTCATTCCCGCTTCTCTTTGGCTGTTAAATCCAGCAGTTCACCGATTCAACCTTGTGCTCTTTTCTGAGCTTTGCAACCATTTGATTTTTAGCCCCGTCTAAGAGCTAACGACTGGATTGCGGTCCAGCAACAGAATTCAAATAGGAATGCCCCATGAATCGCCTGACTAAAATATTAGCCCCGGTCGCGGTTATCGCCACCGGTGCCGGCATCATTTTCGCCCTAGACGTTTTTAAGCCCGAACCCGAGAAAAAACAAGAAGCCAGCCAAGCACCATCGCTGTTTGTTGAAAAGGTCAGTTCGCAAGAAGTCACCATAAAAGTGGTAACCCAGGCAGAGGTGAAAGCGAACACCGAAGTCAACGTTATTAGCCAGATAACCGGCATGGTAAAGGCGGTTTCGCCTGAGTATATAGAGGGTGGAAGTTTTAACGCCGGTGAAACCTTGGTATGGATAGATGATGCCGATTATCAATTGGCATTAAAGCGCGCCCAGGCCCAAGTGGCTTCGGCTAGTGTAAGGGTAGAGCAAGTAGAGGCTGACGCTGAGGTCGCCCGGCGCCAATTACGCGGCGTCAAAAACCCTTCCGCGTTGGCTTTAAAAAAGCCCCAGTTGGCCGAGGCCAAGGCCAATTTAATTGCCGCTGAAGCAGACTTGGCTCTGGCCCAGTTAAACTTGAGCCGCACTAAAATTTCGCTGCCGTTTAAAGGCCGCTTAAAATCAATTGAAGCCAATGTAGGTCAATTTATTTCGGTGGGCAGCAATATAGGGCGAGCTTTTGCTACCGATAAAGTAAAGCTGCGTTTACCCCTGACCGATAATCAGCTGGCCTCCTTACGTCTGCCAATAGGTTTTATCGCCACCAAGGATAACGCCCCGGTGGTAAATTTCAAAGCCATGGTGGCAGGCCAAGCAATGAGCTGGCAGGGACGCTTGAATCGGGTTGATGCAGCCTATGACTCTAGCACGCGTTTACTATATGCCTTGGCCGAAGTTGAAAACCCTTATGAGCAGGCGGTACCACTGGCGGTGGGTTTATATGTTAGCGCCGAAATCTTTGGCGAAACCATGCAGCAGGCGCTGGTAATACCGCGAGCTGCACTGCGTGCGGGCAATAAAATATATGTTGTCAATAGCAAGAAAAAGCTGGATGTTCGCGAGGTCCAGGTGGTGGATAAAACGGCCGATAGGGTGCTGATTCAGGGCGCGGTACAAGTTGGCGAAGAGGTAGTAATATCGCCGCTGCGTAACCCAACCCAGGGTATGGCCGTTACCACATTACATAAAGATGAAGGTGCTGCGGCGAAGCTGAGCGAGCAGGAGACCTTAAGCAATGGGTAGAATCATCGCATGGTTTGCAAAAAACCCGGTAGCCTCCAATCTACTAATGATTGGTATCGTTATGGCCGGTATCATTGGCTATCTTAATGTTGAGCGGGAAGTTTTTCCGGCATTTGCGGCTAATCAGGTCGAGGTTAATGTTACCTGGCCGGGTGCCAACCCGCAGGAGGTAGAAGAGCAGGTCATCATCCGCATTGAAGAAGCTTTAAAAGACCTGGACGATATTGACCAGGTTAGCTCGTTCGCGGTTGAGGGTTTTGGTCGTATAGAAATTGATGCCAAAGGCCGAGTGGATATGGCCGACTTCGTTAACGAAGTTAAGTTGCGGGTAGACACCGTTAATTCCCTACCCCGTGGTATCGAGCCGCCCCAAGTTCGCCAAACGGTATACCGCGATGAAATGATGCGTCTAGCGGTACACGGTCAGGTTAGTGAAAAAACCCTAACCAATATGGCCGAGAAAATCCGCGACGAAGTGGCCCAGCTACCTAATATTTCTATTGTAGATTTATTTGGCGCGCGCTCCGAAGAGGTATCGATAGAATTGTCAGAGCAAGCTATGCGCCGCTACGCGCTTAGCTTTGACCAAGTTGCTGCGGCAATTCGCAATAGCTCAATTAATTTATCGTCCGGCAAAGTCCGTACCAGTACCGGTGATGTGCAGCTGCGGGCCCGGAACCTAGCCGATAATAAAATTGATTTTGATAAAATTATTCTGCGCCAATCGCAAGATGGCGGGCTGATACGCCTTAGTGACGTTGCCAGAGTGATCGATGGCTATGAGGAAGAGGAAATTCTAGCCACCCTCAATGGCGACCCTGCAGTACTGGTGCAAGTGCGAACCACCGATACCATGGACATTGTTGCCGCCAGCCGCTCGATGAATAAGTGGTTGGAAGAGGCGCGCGAGCGCATGCCCGAGGACATTAAATTAACCCTGTGGTGGGATTCCGCCGAAATGTATAACGACCGCATGAGCACCATAAGCTCGGCGGCGGTAACGGGTTTGCTTTTGGTTTTTTTGGTGCTTATCCTGACTTTGCGCCCCAAGGTCGCGCTGTGGGTAACCGCCGGTATTGGCGTTGCGTTTATTGGCACCTTAGCGTTTTTACCGCTGTACGATATCTCTTTAAATGTCATGTCGACCTTCGCCTTTTTGTTAGTGCTAGGTATTGTGGTCGACGACGCCATTGTAGTGGGTGAGAGTATTCACCACCATGGCCAAGACCACGGTGGTGGTATCGACTCCGCGATAGAGGGTGCTAGGCAGGTATCAAAGCCCGTCATTTTTGCGGTATTAACGACCATTGTCGCCTTTCTTCCTTGGATGTTTCTCAGCGGTGATAGTGTTCAAGTTACTCGAATGTTCTCTATTGTTATCACCGCCGCTTTGGTGATCTCCCTGATTGAAGCGTTTTTGATTCTGCCGGCACATTTGCGCAATTTAAAACCGCGCAAAAACCTACATGGTTTAGCCCGGCTGCAGCAAAAAATCGCCCATAGTTTGGTGCACTTCGCCCACACTCGTTATAAGTCCTGGTTGCAAGCCGCTATCGAATACCGTGGTATTACCATCGCCATATTTATCACCGGCTTTATGATAAGCGTGGGTATCTTCGCTACCGGTTGGGTCAAGTTTTCATTCAACCCAGAGATTGAAAGCGACCAGGTTATTATTAATGTGGAAATGCCTTCGGGCTCACCATACAGCCGCTCATTACAAATACTTGACCAGCTGCAAAAGGCCGAAAAACAGCTAGAAAGAGAAGTGAATGAAGGGGCCGCGTCCGGCAAGGGGCAGTTAATTGAAAACTGGTATACCCGCTCTCGCCGAGACTCAGTTATTGCGATTGTTAAATTGGCGCCGCCAGAGGTTCGCTCCATGTCGGCCAAACAAGCGGCTCAGCGTTTAAGCGAACTGGTCGGTGAAATACCCGATGCCCAAAGTGTGTCGGTGCAATACACCTTTAATAACGGTGGCCAGCGCATTAACTATCGTTTGCAACATAAAGACCTAGACACCCTGCGCGATGCCGTAGTGGAGCTGGAAGAGCAGCTAAAAAGCTACGAGTCTATCTTTTTTGTACGTAACAATTTGCAAGGCAGCTCCGATGAATTACGCCTGCATCTTTTGCCCGGTGCGGAAAAGCTCGGTATCGATTTAGCCACTGTCTCGCGCCAGGTTAGGCAAGCATATTATGGTGAGGAGGTGCAGCGCCTGCCTCGTGTTAATGGCGATGTTAAAGTGATGCTGCGCTACCCCAAGGCCGACCGCTCCAGTGTGGATAGCTTGGAAGAATTTAGGGTGCGCACCAACGACGGCCGTGAAGTACCATTGTTGGCGGTTGCTGAAATAGAGTACGCCCCCGGCATCAAGCGTATTAATCGCCGTGACGGTGCCCGCAGTGCATACATCGACGCAGAGTTACGCGGTGAGGTACGCAAAGAAATTATGGATGACATGGATAAAAACTTCCTACCCGAATGGAAGGCGCGCTACCCCGGCCTACAGGTTAACCCCGCCGGCCAAGCTGAAGGTGAAGCGGAATTTTTCAATGAAATATTGTCCCTGTATCTATTGGCCTTATTCGCCATGTACTCGCTGCTGGCCGTGGCGTTCAAGTCGTACTTCAAGCCCATCATTATTATGACCGCCATCCCCTTTGGTTTTATGGGGGCCATCTACGGCCACCTTATCTTTGGTGTGAGCATGGACTTGTTTTCCTACTTTGGTATCGGTGCCGCCGCCGGCGTAGTGGTGAACGACAACCTAGTGTTAATGGATTACGTCGCCAAGTTACGGGCCACTGGCATGTCGGTTAAAGACGCCCTGGTGCAAGCGGCAGTGCAGCGCTTCCGCCCCATCTTGTTGACCACGGTAACTACCTTTATCGGTTTAATGCCCATGCTGGCCGAGCGTTCAACCCAAGCCCAGTTCCTACACCCATCGGTTATCGCGCTGTCCTTTGGTGTATTGTTTGCGCTATTTGTATCGCTGTTGCTGGTGCCGGCGTTGTACTCCTTCGGGGCCAGTATCAAATCCAAGGTGTTGAGCTGGTTTGGGGTTCATTATTCTATTAATGGTGAGGGCTACACGCCGCAGGAAGCAAAGCCGCTAGCGCCGGAAGAGTTAAGCTCTAGCTCGGTATAAGCACTAGGCGCATAAGTTAGCCGGGATATTCCCGGCTAACTCTCCCGCCCTTTCTCTATCTTCTACACACTAGATTCCTAGTTAACTTCCAAATAACTAATGTAAAGTTAAGTTATCTGTTAATTCCAGGGTTGAGCAGAAATGACTGTCGGCTAAATCTAGGCATACAAGAGAAAAACCAAAGCCGATGCCAATAATTATAGGTCAGCGCGCGATTCTCGTTAATAGCGAGACTATTTAGATTTATTGAAAATCACTATAAAAACAATATATTAAGCCTCAGCTTTTAAGGGAAGTAAAAGTAGCTTCAACGCCCCTTCCTAATTAGTGCTCATCCAGGAACGGATGCATAAGATGTTTAAGGTACGTCGTGAGACGTAAAAGCACTTGTTTTAAGCGTATTACGTCTCACGTTTTACGTTTTATCGCCCAGAAACGGAGTTTCTGGATGGGCACTAATTAACGCAAAAAACCCGGAATTAAACGGACGCATCTGAGTTTTAGTTGTGAAAATTCGTGTCTGTGGAATAAGCTGTTATACGACTTGAACGATATAAATACAACCAACACTTCATTTTCCAGAACAAACTCAATTGGCTTGTCCGTATAATCCCACGGCTCACATAAAGATAATTTCCTCACACCTCCAAACCTCCACGCCGGTGCTAATAGATCAAACTAATGTGAGGTATATACCGGGCTGATTACTGGTCTTTGTATTGTGATCTGCTTGCGTGATTTTCACGGAAACAGCTAGTAGTCATGTTCTTTGCTTCCCTGTTTAGGTGGCACAGCGTTGTCCGAATATCACACAACAATGACCAGTGTGAACCTAGGCATTTAATACCGACAACGTAGAGTTAGAGCATCAAAAAATAAAGTATTGATGCAGACCAATGATGGAGAAAGCGATGCAAACGGTTAAGTTGTTAATTAACGGATGTTTCAAAGACGGTTATAAAAATAAAGATGTAATTAATCCAGCAACGGAAAAGGCGTTTGCTCAGATACCTGTTGCTTCTAAGGAGCAGGCCTTAGAGGCGATTGCTGCTGCTAAGTATGCTCACCCTTCTTGGGCCGCAACACCGATTAATGAACGCCAGGCAATGCTCAGTAAGCTGGCTGACCGCTTGCAAGAGAATGCTGAAGAATTTTCTCGGGTGTTAGTGCAGGAGCAGGGCAAGCCCTTGGCTGAAGCGGCTGCAGAGGTTTTATACACAGAGGCGTTTATGCGTTATTTTGCTGCCTATGATGCAAGTGCAGAAGTTATCCAGGATGATGATGATATGCAGGTAGAGGTTTATCGTAAGTCTCTAGGTGTCGTTGTGGGTATAGTGCCTTGGAATTTACCTCTGTTGATTGGCGCCAACAAACTGGGACCTGCTCTTGTGACGGGGAATACCGTTATCTTAAAACCTGCACCGACCACTAGTATAACCACCTTAATGTTGGGCAAGCTTGCGAGTGATATTTTTCCAGCTGGAGTGGTCAATATTATTACAGATGAAAACGACTTGGGTGCAACGTTGAGTGGCCACCCAGATGTGGCGAAAGTCAGTTTCACGGGCTCAACCGCAACCGGACGTAAGGTTGCAGAAACGGCGGCCTCTTCCTTAAAGCGATTAACTCTAGAGCTAGGTGGTAATGACGCTGGCGTTGTTTTGGATGATGTGAATGTAGCAGAAACGGCAGAACGTATTTTTGCGGGCGCTTTTATGAACTGCGGACAAGTGTGTATTGCCTTAAAAAGGCTGTATGTACACGAGAGCATCTATGATGAATTGTGTGAAGCGTTGGCAAAGATTGCGAACAATGCAGTTGTCGGTGATGGCCTTGAGAGCGGTGTTCAAATTGGTCCTCTTCAAAATGAAATGCAATATCAAAAAGCACAGAAATACTTAGCCGATGGAGCCCGAGACGGAACCGTAATAGCCGGGGGTGATGTGGTTAATAGGCCTGGATATTTTATTCAGCCAACCATTGTTCGTGATATTGATGATAGCTCTCCTCTAGTTTCAGAAGAGCAATTTGCACCCATTCTACCCATTGTGAAATACAGCAATTTGGACGAGGTTATAGTTCGAGCCAACAATTCAGAATACGGTTTGGGCGGCTCTGTTTGGTCTTCTGATATTTCGCGGGCAAAGGCCGTGGCTGCACAAATAGCCAGTGGAACCGTTTGGATTAACCATCATTTACACTTCGGTCCACACATTCCTTTTGCGGGTGCAAAGCAATCTGGCGTGGGGGTAGAGTTCGGAAAAGAGGGAATAGCTGAATTCACTCAATGCAGTGTCATTAGTGTAATGAAATAGACGAATCATTGATAATAAAGATAATAAAGATAATAGGAAAAAGCTATGGATATTCTTGCTGCGGTAACCCGAGGGCAATCAGAGGACTTTTCAATAGAGTCCCTTCAAATAGATGACCCGCGCCCAGGAGAGGTCCGAGTTAAGGTAATGGCTACCGGTATGTGCCACACCGATCTCGTGGTTAGAGATCAATACTTACCGGTTCCTCTTCCTGCCGTATTAGGCCATGAAGCGGCTGGTATTGTTGATGCTGTAGGTGAGGGCGTGCAAAAGCTGAAGCCTGGTGATTCGGTTGTTATGACTTTTGACTCTTGCCATCAATGTTCTGGCTGCCATGAGGGCGACACGGTGTACTGTGACAACTTTTTGGGAGTTAATTTAATCCGTGCTGCACGTCCTGACGGGACAACCACGTTAAGCCGGAATGGCGAGGCCATACACAGTAACTTCTTTCAACAATCATCCTTCGCTAATTATGCAATAGGCACCGAAGACAGTGTTATAAAGGTGCCAAACGATGTTGATTTAGAGATTCTTGGTCCTTTAGGTTGCGGTATACAAACTGGAGCCGGTGCCGTAATGAATAGCCTTGCGCCGTCTGCGGGGTCAACTATTGCTATATTTGGTGCAGGGTCTGTCGGTCTGTCTGCCATAATGGCGGCACGGGTGGTGGGGTGCTCAAAAATCATAGCCATTGACTTAATGCCAGGCCGTTTAGAGACGGCCAAAGAGCTGGGAGCCACCCATACCCTGAACCCAGAAGATGGTGATGTCGTTGAGGCCATTAAAGAAATTACGGCTGGGGGCGTTAACTATTCTCTAGAGGCTACCGCTATTCCAGCCGTGTTTCGCCAAGCGGTAGAATGCTTAGCCTTACGTGGTGTTTGTGGCTTGATCGGATTGCCACCTGCAGGTACAGAGGTAACGCTTGATATGGTGCATTTGTTGTTAGGGCGAACAGTACGAGGAATAGTGGAAGGGGACAGCAAGCCCGATACATTTATTCCAAAATTAATAGAGCTGTATAAGCAAGGGCGTTTTCCGTTTGATAAGCTGATACGCTTTTATGACCTAAAAGATATTAATCAGGCGGCGAGTGATAGCGAAGCGGGCCTAGTGATTAAGCCCATTTTGAGAATGCCTCATTAGTGTCTTAGCGCTTTGTGCCCCACATATAAAACCCTTCTAAAAAAAGGGTTTTATATGTGGCCATTGTAAATCATGATAACTCCCATTAGTCTTAGCCATAATAATGATTCATAGTCTGGTGCGGGGCTAGTGCATATATATGGATGAAAAAATCTATCCAACCTACAAGATCGCAAAGATATTGTCGATTTTGAAAGAGCAAGGTTCCAATGCTGAGCAACTGTTTGAAGGGACCAATTTGTCTGAGCAAGACATAAGCTCAAGCAGTACTCGTATATCCCGTCGTCAGTTGATTTTAGCGTATAGCAACGCTACTCGTCTTTCTACCGACCCTGCTATAGGCCTGCGTACCGGCAGCCTGCTGTGTGTTACTGATTATGGGTTATACGGTTATGCATTAATTTCATCAGCAACTTTGCGCGAAGCACTCATTTTTTCAATCAACTATCATCAAATGGCGACGCCGACAGTAAAAATGTCCTTATTGATTGATGAGGAAAATTCTATAGCTTCATTTCGTATGGATGATCGCATTAAGGTGCCTGAGCTGTACCAGTTTAATATGGAAGTTCAGTTCGCTCTGGTTTATTCATTGTTCAGAGATATGGCGGGTGATAATTTCCGTTTTAATGAAATAAGGGTTAAATATTCACCCGTGGCACACGCTGATAAGTATACAGAAATTCTAGAGTGCCCTATTTGTTTTAATCAAAAATACAATGAGCTTCAGTTTGATCTCGACTGGTTAGACAGCCCCTTGCAAAGGGCCAACCTTATTACAGCGCAAACAACCAAAGAGTTGTGTGACGGCACTTTACTAGAAATGGCTACATCCAGTGGCATTGCCCACGAAATTTTTGTCGTGATGTCAGAAAATGTTCACGATTCAAGCAATATCGAAACCATTGCTAGTCACTTCAATATGTCTTCGCGTACCCTTCGCCGAAAGCTGGCTAGCCAAGGTACTAGCTTTCAAATTATTTTGACGGATGTAAGAAAGCAACTGGCGATCAAGTACTTAAGGGGAAGCAGCCTAAGCATTGATGAAATAGCCGATAGGCTCGGCTATAGTGATGCCGCCAACTTTCGGCATGCGTTTAAAAAGTGGACGGGTAAGACAGCGGGAGACTATCGCCGTTAACACACTGACCTGCCAGCCTATTGACTGATTATCTATTCTATCGATCCTCTATTTTTGTCTATTAACCTCGTTGATTTCCGAGGTTTTTTTTACTGTCCGGAATTCACACACCTTTGGCCCAAATAAACCTAGGTATTATTAGGCAGCCGAGTAGTATTTTGGTTAATGAATACTGCTCTCGGTCGTCTAAAAAGTAGCCGTTAAGCAGGACGTGAGCGGCCGGCTATTTCTATGGTGGAAATCGGGTCCTATAACAATAAAGTTAAAAAATAGCGCTCTAAAGGGTGGTGTTTTAATTTACCGTGCCGGAAGGATTGAAAAATGAGCTTTGCATTTTCAGTATCAACAAAAGAAATTTTAGAGCAAGTTGTCAGGGAGCCTAGATTTCGTGAATTGACCACTATCCCGTTTTTTTCTTGGGTCTCCATCGGTACTATAATGGCCGCGTACATAATATTTTTAGTAAGCTGTTATTACTACTTACAGGGTTCACTTCCTGTTGTTACTATGATCCTGATAAACGGCTTCTCCATTTATTTAGCGTTTACCCCACTGCATGATGCCACGCATAGGACGGTTTCTGGTAACCGCGAATTTAATGATGTGCTTGGGACTATTGCTTGTTTTATGTTGCTGCCAGGCATCACCACAAAGGTTTATCGGTACCTACATCTTGAACACCACCGTTTTACGGGTGATAAGAAGAAAGATCCCGATGATGTTTTTGTCGCTGTGCATCCGCTGCTAACTCCTTTTGTACTTCCTTTTCCCGATGTGGTTTGGACTATCTGGTATTTGAAACACTGGGCAAGCAGACCGGCCGGGGAGCGAGTGGAGTTTTCGATTGGGATCGGAATTTACTTTGCTTGGCATGCGCTTTGGTTGCTGTCGCCCTACGCTATGGAATTTTTTCTGATTTGGATGATCCCGCAGCGTATAGGCGCTTGGACGGTGACGCATTTTTTTGCGCGCATTCAACATCCAGAAGAAGTCACATGGGAGGAGGCCCCTTTTCAGACAACGGTTAAGGTTGACACGAATATTGTTGGACACTATTTGATGTTAGGGCAAACTATTCATTGCTTGCATCATCTTTTACCCTCGGTTCCCTTCTATCGCTACCATGATGCTTGGGCTGCAGGAAAGGTTTTATTTGAACAGCAAAACATTCCAGTACGCTCGTTGTTTATTCCGGCTAAAGATATTGTGTTGCCTAAAGCGGAAAATGCCAACTGGCTTGAAGTGGTGGTTCAATCGGTCAATGAAGTGGCGACCGGAATTAACAGTTATGAATTTATCTCTAATGTAAAAGGTTTGCCGCTGCTGAGCTATACCCCAGGGGCACATATTGATGTCCGAGTATCTGCCGATGTTATTCGGCAGTATTCACTGTGTAAACCACCCAATAATGATAATACCTATACGATTGCCGTTAAACGTGAAGTCGAGGGGCGCGGTGGATCTTTGATGATGCACGAGACTGTGAAAGCGGGCCAGGTTGTGCAAATAAGTAAGCCTAGAAATAACTTTCCACTCAATGTCGAGGCGCAGGAGTATGTGTTGATTGCCGGTGGCATTGGGATAACCCCGATTCTTAATATGGCGTATGAATTACACCGCTTGGGTAAGAAGTTTAGTCTAAATATTGCGGCTCGTTCAAAAAACACGCTAGCCTTTGCTAGTGAGCTAGAGTCACTTCCTTTGGCAAAGAATATTCATCTATTTCTTGAGTGTGACGTCTCCAGTCGTCGATTTGATGCGACTAAGGTTGTCGGGCGGTGGGCGGAAGGGAAGGAGATTTATATGTGTGGTCCAAGCGGCTTTATGAGCTCTATAGTAACCGCTGCTCGCAGTAATAAATGGCCAGACACGTCTATTCATTCTGAAACATTTGTGTCTCGCAACTTAGGGCAGTTGGAAAATCATGCTTTTGAAGTTGAAATAGCCAGTTCTGGAAAAATCTTTCAGGTGGGCGCTGACGACCATTTAATTGATGTCCTTAATAAAAATCATTGCGCTATTCCATGTTCATGCACTCAGGGGATTTGCGGTTCCTGTATCACTCCAGTGGTCTCCGGTGACATTGAGCACCGAGATGCGGTCCTTAGTGATACTGAGCGCGCAGCCGGCGACAAAATGTGTGTGTGTGTCGGTCGAGCTAAAAGCGGCCGAATCGTTCTCGATATTTAATGATGAACAATAATAAGGGAAAAGAGATGAAGTCTATTTATAAAAAACTCGCCATTGCGGTAACCTTGGTGGTGGCAAATAACTCTGCAAATGCGGGTTGGATTCAGTCATTGGGAATGAGCGAGACATGCGTTGCGGTTGGTGGAGCCTGTGTAGCAAAGGAGGGGGACTATGCAGCCTTTTATCATAATCCAGCGGCAGCTTCAGTGTTTAAGACTAAAACCATGGGTGGTAATTTAAGGGTAATCGATACCACCTATGTCACCCTTGAGGACAGCGGAGGCACGCATTCGGTTGATGCAACCAACATAGAAGGGGATGTGGCCATTGCCCCTGCATTATCCTACTATCAGCCAATCAATGAAAACTTAACGCTGGGTTTTGGTATTGGTGCACCTTTTGCCATCACCGCTGACTGGGAGAACGATGAGGGTATTCATCGTTACAATATGTCCGAGCAGTCATTGTTTGTTATTGAAATATCACCGACGCTATCCTATAAAGTGAATGAAAAACTTTCTCTTGGCCTTTCAGTTAACGTTGTTGCCTTAAAGCAACTGCGCACAGAATCGTTGATCCCGTTAAGTTTTGGTGCCGCCTTGCCGCCCGCTTTGGGTGGTGCTGGCGCGATTACCCCCACTACTGCGGACTCACCTATTATTGGCAGCATCACTACCAGCACCGATGGTGCCGTAGGCTTAGGCATTCCACCGGATGAGTTTGAAACATCGTTTGATGAATATTCATTTACTCTGGGTATGCAATACCAAGTTAATGATCGCTTGCGGCTTGGTGCGGTTTACCGTAGTCAGACTGATATGAGTTTCTCGGGTGATTTGACGTTAGACCTAAACCCTGCGGGCTTAGGTCAACAAACGGTAGGTTATGAGCTTGATTTTGATATGCCTGGGCATGTGCAGCTTGGCGTGGAATATCAGCTTATTCCTAATAAGCTGGCTTGGTCATTTGATACCCAGTGGACTCAATGGGCCAGCGCCGATGGTATTGGATCGACCGCCAAGTTTAAATTTGACGCTCCTTTGCTCGGCTTCATTAATGACCTTGATGTTGATTACGAAGCCAACAATACAATGACCTTTCGCACTGGTATTGAATACGCCATTAATGAGCACCTTAGTGTGATGGCTGGTTATGCTTATGATGAATCCATTTTTGATGATCAGTATGTCGATATCCTTACGTATGATTCTGATCGAAATATTTTTAGCCTTGGAATGACTTATGATACAAGAGCTGGAAGCCATTCAGGAGGTTGGGCGTGGACAGCCAGCGTGCAAATGACGGATTATAAAAAACGAAACATTGAGGCTGGAGAAAGTCAAAATCTCGGGGGTTTTTCACTTCCCAATTTACTTGATGCAGACACGCTGAGTTTTTCGACAAACCGAGATTCGTTTGAGTATGGTGGCGCCATTTGGGCCTTTGGTGTCTCCGTACAATATTACTTTGGCCAAGAATAAGGGAAGTTAAATGGAAGGGTTAATGCAAGATTGGCCTCTGCTGGTTTCAAGGTTTATCGAGTTTGCGGAACGCAATCATGGTGGTGTTGAAATTGTTAGTATGCTGCCGGAGGGTGGTAAGCTAAGAACCAATTATGGTTCAGTTTCACGGCGATCAAAAAAATTGGCTCAAGTACTTGGGCGCCTTGGCATCAACAAGGGTGATCGTGTAGGTACGCTGGCTTGGAATACGCACCGCCACTTGGAAGTTTGGTTTGGATCTTCGGGGATGGGGGCTGTAACACATACCATTAACCCTCGATTATTTCCTGAGCAATTGGTCTATATCATAAATCACGCGGAAGACAGCGTGCTATTTGTGGATGTGTCTTTTGTATCACTGGTGCAAGAAATTGCCGATCAACTCACCACGGTTAAACATATTGTGGTGATGGTAGGCCAAGAGCATATGCCCAGTAACCTACCGAACAATGCATTGTGTTATGAGGCATTGCTCGAGGATGAGGACGGGCAGTATCGATGGCCTGAATTTGATGAAAACACGGCAAGTTCTCTCTGCTATACCTCAGGCACCACTGGTGACCCAAAGGGGGTTCTTTATAGTCACCGTTCGAATTATCTCCACACTATGTCGGCAATGGGGAAAGATGCCTTTAATATTGGCTCACTTGATGTAATGATGCCGGTCGTGCCGATGTTTCACGCTAATGCCTGGGGAATCCCTTACGGTACTGCGGGCCTGGGAACCAAGTTGGTAATGGTTGGGCCACATCACGATGCCAAAACACTTTACCAACTTATTATTGATGAAGGCGTCACGAGCAGTGCGGCTGTCCCCACTATTTGGTCGGGAATGCTCAGCTATCTTGAGCGCACAGGACAAGATCTTGGCAAGCTGAAAACCGTTGTTATTGGTGGTTCTTCGGCTCCCCGCTCCATGATTGAAACCTTTAAAGAGCGGTACGATGTTTGGGTAAGTCATGCCTGGGGCATGACAGAGCTGAGTCCTCTGGGGACCCTTTGTAGACCGAACAGTGCAAATGCGAAATTGCCGGAGGATGAGCTAACTGAATTACAGTGCTCGCAAGGTCGTGGCATTATGGGTATTGAAATGGGCATTAAAAATGACGATGGAGAGTTTCTTTCCTGGGATGGGAAAAGCCAAGGAAACTTGGTGTCTCGAGGCCCCTGGGTTTTGAAGCAATATTATAAAGCGGAGTCCTCGGCGTTGGATGATGACAACTGGTTTGATACCGGTGATGTAGCGACTATCGACAGTCACGGCTATATGAGAATTACTGATCGTTCAAAGGATGTTATTAAATCTGGTGGTGAATGGATCAGTTCTATCGACCTAGAAAATGCAGCGCTATCTCATGGTGCGGTACAGGAAGCTGCAGTGATAGGTCACTACCACCCGAAATGGGAAGAGCGGCCCTTGTTGTTTGTTGTATTAAAAGAGGGTTGTGCTCTGACGCTCGAGGGAATGAACGAACACCTTAAAAGCTTGGTGGCTAAATGGTGGTTACCGAATGGCTTGATTGAAATTGATGAAATTCCTCATACGGCCACAGGTAAAATATCGAAAAAGTGCCTCAGGAAGAAAGTGGTAGATTATCAGTTTTCGTGAACACTGAATCTACGCCGTAAGCGGTCATTCCTAGCCGTTATTGACCAGAGATTTCCAAATCTAAACACAACGGATTTTCGGCAAAGCGCTCTGTCTATAACCTCGGGGTTAGGTCGATCACTTGTGAGGCGCTGGAGCCCCAGTGTTGCTCGGTTTTGGGTGGAGAGGCAAGGTGCTGGGCACTTCGTTCCTTCAGTTAGTGATACGCTTAAGAGTGATGGCGAGTGGTATGGCGCCAATAAAATGTATATTGCCACGTAGAAAATATAGGTAATGTAAGCTAATAAGATTGGGCCTCTGACCGAAAGCCGTGTAGCCTGCTAAGCGCCGATGTTCAGAATTATATCGGCGAATACTTTGTTATGCCGCGAATGTTATTACTCTATGAAATCTAAGACCAGCCGCCTCGATCGCTTTATTAGCCAGAATAGTTCTTTTTCAATTTCAGATTGCCGTCTGCTGGTTGCTCAAAAAAGGATTGCTTTGGACGGTCAGCTGGCACATTCAATTCAGCAGCCGGTGGGCGAGTTTACCCATGTTGTATTGGATGATAACTGCCTAAACAGTCACAAGCCCGTTTATATTATGCTGAATAAGCCCAAGGGGCTGGTGAGTGCGACTAAAGATCTAAAACACCCTACCGTGTTGGACTTAATACAGCATCCGCAGAAGGATGAGCTGCACATTGTTGGGCGGCTGGACTTTAATACCACGGGCCTACTATTGTTGACCAACGATGGGCGCTGGTCACGCATGATAAGTTCACCTGAAACCAAGCTGGCAAAGACTTATGAAGTAGTCCTGTCTAAGCCTATGACTGCTGAGTATATAGCGGTGTTCCAAAAGGGTATCCATTTCGCGTATGAGAATATAACGACCAAGCCCGCATGTTTAGAAATACTCTCTGAGTACAGCGCCAGGCTCTCATTGGTTGAGGGCAAGTATCATCAAGTTAAGCGAATGTTTGGCTTTTTCCAAAACGAAGTATTGTCGCTGCATCGCGTGTCCGTTGGTAATATCAGCTTGGGTGGCCTTGAGCTGGGGTGCAGCAGGCAGCTTACTCCGCAAGAGCTGGGTGCTGATGCGGGTTCTAGCGCTTAGTGGGAAGCGCTTGCCGGGTAATATTGGCCTAAGGCTATTTGTCGCCCTGTCTATGCGGTTTCGACAGGCCAGGCAATTTCAATATGTGAGGTCTGGCCACGATGAGTTGTGGGCGCTGGCAGCCTATTTACCGAGTAGGGGTGATTATGTGCGAGAGTTCTGCTTAAATGATGGCCAGTTAAACTGATAAGGGTGGTGGCGCTAGGAGGGGTTGTACCTTCAGTGAATTCAAGGGTTGTATATGAATGTAGATAAAGCTAAAAAACGAATCGCCAAGCTGCTTAAGAAGGGGTTTAAGGGCTACCCTCAAATTTCATTGGAATATTTTGGGGAAAGTACCGCCTGTGCAACCGAGGTGGTTGTTCGGTTTACTTTGGATGAAGGTGCCGAGGCGCAGGAGCAGCGGTTCTCCAGTGAAACTGATGCCAGAGAAAGCGAGGTCATCCAATCGGCGTTGGTTAAAATAATCGAGCGCGCCAATGCTACTTCGGTAATCGAAGTTGCAGGTGTATCGCCACTATAGTTATGCAAATAAGGGCTATGAATAAGGCGGATTTAACCCAGGCTGCCCAGGTACACCAGGTAGCATTTGTACGGCAAAAATTGTCCTACAAATGGTTGGAGTGTAATCTTAATGCATACCCTCGAGTTATGAGCTTTGTTGCTGAGCTTGAGGGTGCCATAGTTGGATATATTTGCTGGGCCCAAAAAAGCGGATTTCGCCCAGAAGCTGTTGTAGAGCTTGAGCAAATGGCTGTATCGCCAAACTTTCAGCGCCAGGGCATAGCCCGTCATCTAATCGCCGACTCATTGCCACAGCTGAAAGCCCAGCTTGCATTACAGGGTTCTGTTTTGCGGCACATCGTTGTCACTACGCGGGCTGATAACGATGCACAGAAACTGTATAGGAATGCCTTGGGCGCTGAAGTAGAAGCAACCATCTGCAACCTCTACTCTGCGGATGAGGTATTTATGGTCGCTAGAAATGTCTAGCAGCATGGCAATGGACAATCAGTTGGTCACGAATGGACGCTCATGTTTGTTGTGCGCTTTAGCGCTAACTAAATTTTGTGAGGATGTATGAGTGTTGAATTATTGCCCTATTTGCCAGAGCTGATTTCCGTTGCTGTGATCGCTATCTTTATGGCCATTAGCCCCGGCGCTGATTTTGTTATGGTGACCCGTAATAGCATTTTTTATGGGCGTTTGGCGGGTTTGTATTCCTCGCTGGGCGTGAGCTTGGCTATCTGGATTCACGTGGCTTATTCTATTGCAGGTTTGGCCCTTATAATTTCCAACTCGATAGTGTTGTTCACCCTGATAAAATACTTGGGTGCGGCCTATTTAATCTACATTGGCTGGAAAACATTTCGCTCAAGCTCCAAGTTAGAGCTTGAGTCTGAGGCTGAGGTTCAAGGTCTGTCCAATTTCAGCGCCTTTAAAATTGGCTTTATAACCAATGCGTTAAACCCAAAGACTACAATTTTTTTTCTCAGTATATTCACCCAGGTGGTTAATTCCGACACTCCCTTAGGCTTGCAGCTAGTTTACGGGGCTATTATCTCGGTGGCCCATTTACTGTGGTTCGGTGCTGTAGCTATTTTTCTCAGCCATCCGGTTTTGTTAAAGAAATTTCAGGCCTATAAAAATGGCATTGAAAAAGTTGTTGGCGGTGTATTAATCGCTTTCGGCCTAAAAGTAGCGACCATTAGCAATGGCTAGTCGTTGGGCTTGAGTGTTCGTTTCTTCGGGGAGAGATAGACGTGAATAGTTATTTGGCCACCGCTGCGGTGTTAAACGCAGCGGTGGCGGTTTTACATATTGGCTGCATTATTTTTGGCGCCAGCTGGTATCGTTTTATGGGGGCTGGCGAAGAAATGGCAAGGCTAGCGGAAAGTGGCAGTGCTAAGCCCGCCATCATTACCTCCTGCATAACATTGGTATTCGCAATATGGTCGCTGTACGCGGCCTCTGCTGCGGGTATGATTGGTTCATTGCCGTTGTTGCGCTGGGTGTTGGCGGCGGTTACTGCGATCTATTTGTTGAGGGGCTTAGCGGGCTTCTTTCTGTTAACTAACCCGCTGGGCAGAACGCCAGAATTCTGGCTGTGGAGCTCAGCCATTTGTTTGGCCTTGGGCCTGCTGCATTTGATTGGGCTTAAGCAGGTTTGGGCCCAATTATAGGCTGCGCTTCCCATCCGGCCGCTGACGCGCTCTGTTGTTTGTGGGCTGTAGCAATGCGCTGGCCTAGTTTCTAATTAAGCGCCGCCTCAACAATTTTTGCCGTTGCAAATAAACGAGCTTCTCCGCCTGGCGCACACATTAACGAAACGCTGGCCGGCAAGCCAGTTGCGGGGTCACAGAAGTTCCATGCAGGAATACAAATCACCGATAAGTCTAAATAATTACCGAGTGTATGCGAGGTGAATAACCCATTTACTCTAGGGTCTAGAAGCGATGCCCGGTTAAAGCCTTTGTGTTTTGGGGCGACCATGCCCAAGGTTGGCATGATCATCACATTATCACTGCCCAGCAGTTGGTGATATTTTTCACGAGCCGCCACAAATGCGCTTTCAATTTCTTGTTGTTTCTTTTGGCTTCTCGATTTCATTAGGGGCTTCAATAATATCCAGTTTAACAGGCCGCCATCGATGGTTGGCTTGCCAATTAAATTTCTGAATATTTCTTTGAGGGGGCGGAAAACGCCAAATTTGGCAGATGACGACAAGTCCTTTATCCAGCCATCATAGAACTCGTTCATAATAATTTTGGGAATCATTAAATACAGCTTAGGAACGTCGCCAAAGCTAATTTTTTTGGCTGTAAGCCCTTTTTCTTGCACGGCTTTGCGGGCAGCTTCCAGCGCTTCTTCAATGCAGCTTTGGCGATATTCTACCGGGAAGTCTGTTGGAATAACTAAGTGGCTAAATGTTTCTGTCGTGGCTGCTGCCGGGTTTTCTGCCAGCACGTTGTAAATGAGTTGGGCATCGCGAACTGAACGGCATAGGGGCCCATAGCCTAGCCAATGCTTGAGGCTGGTATTTATCACCGGCCAAGTGCCGGCGCTATCAATTGCCTGCGAATGCGCTTTAAAACCAACGACCCCGCATAAGGCCGCGGGAATGCGTATCGACCCTAAGATATCTGAGCCTATTCCAAATACACTCGAGCCGGAGCCAACCAAGGCGCCTTCTCCGCCTGATGAGCCTCCCGCTACCCGAGTAATGTCATGGGGATTGTTACATCGGCCAAACTGTAGGTTGGTGCACTCCCCGGTCATGGCAAATTCGGGGATATTGCTTCTGGCAATAATTACGGCCCCGGCAGCACGCAAGCGGCTTACCATTTCAGCGTCGTGTTCGCATTGGTCTGGGGGGCGACGGATAGAACCTGCGGTAATTTCCTCACCCGCCATGGCAAAGGTTTCTTTAACACTGCAGGGCAGCCCAAACAGCGGTAGAGATTTATCTCCGCTGTGGTCCAGCTCTATGGCAAGGGCAAGGGCTTCCTCGTCAAAAATTTTTGTTGCGCCATTAACCGTTGCTTGAATTTTATTGAGCTGGCTTAGATGCCCCCTGGTAAGGGCCTCTGAGCTAATTGTTCCAGCGCGTAATTGCGTTAAAAGGTGGCTGGCATCTGGATGGGTAAAACGATTTTTAGTTGAAATCATAATATGCTTTTAACGCTTTTTTATTAGTATGAAAGTGCACTGGCGGCAGCCCCCATTGTAATCATTTTTCTGGCTAAATAGGGAGCTGTTTTTGCGCCCCTATACCGGTGGGCTATGCCATGGGGCAGTTGGCGTAGGAGTGGGGGTCGTTTTATCAAAAGCCGAGATGGCTACAGCATTGAATTGGCTTGCTTGAGTGGTTTGAGGTTTGCCAGACGCTAGAGGCTGGCTAGCTGGGTGCGGCTGCGGTAGAGCAGTTTTTCCCAGCTGGGTAGGGTTTTGGTGCTAAACATATGGTTGGCGACCCAAACGGTTTGCCGGTTGAAGTGGTAAATTTGCTGCATATCTGGGCGTTGGCTTGGGGTTTGAATGGTTTCGTTAAGGCTGTCTAAAATTAGCTGCTCATTACCGTTCTGGTAAATAACCACCATATGGCTGCTATTGTTATTTTTGAGCTTTACGTAGCTGAGGCGTAGCTTGTGCTCTGCAATGCCAAGCTCCAGCAGGGCAATAAATTTAGCAATACTCAGGTCTTCGCAGTCTCCTTTTCCGGCAGCTAGGGTTTCCCGTGGTGTGGCCCAGTAGTCGCTTTGCCGCCAGTTATCTAGGTCGCTTTGCCATTCTATTTGGTTGATGCGTCGGTTGACCGCTGTCAGCATTGCTAACTCGCCTGCAGGGGTGTTTTGCTTGAGTTGCTTGATGAGCTGCTGCCAGTCATCCTTGGCTTGTGCAGTGCTGCTGAACAGTAGGAAAAGAATCCCTAGCTCTATAAATTTTCTTAACATTGCCAATCCCTGTGCGCTGATTTGTGTGAACTATGTCACACTTTTTCTAGGGGCTGGCTACCGTCTATTCCAATTAGTAGAGAGTTACTAGGCTGTTTTTAAAGAACTTTTTACTATAGTTTTGGTTTTGTATTTTTAAGATGGTTATAAAGTGCTAATTCACCCGAAATAGTTTGGGCGCGCTAGATGGCGGCTCCTAAGTTTGAGCGTGGCCGTATGTAAGCGGGCGGATTGGGGCATATTTAAAAGCGGCGGTTTTGGGGTGGTTGCTGCGATGATGCCTATTGCGGCGGCTGGGTGCAAAGACAGTGGGCATAAAAAAACCGAGTGGCCAGCCGGCTACTCGGTTTTTTTATTTCGCTTGCTGGCCGGTTAGGGTCAGTAGTTCGAAACGACTCAGGAAAAGCTAGGGCTTAAGCGGCCAGAGCTTTTACTTGAGCGTTTAAGCGGCTCTTATGGCGAGCGGCTTTGTTCTTGTGAAGGATGCCCTTATCGGCCATGCGATCAATCACAGGTACTGCTGCGGCGTATGCGGCCGTTGCAGCTTCAAAGTCACCGGCTTCTAGAGCGGCGTGAACTTTCTTAATGTATGTGCGTACCATGGAGCGTAGGCTGGCGTTGTGCTGGCGAGCCTTTTCGTTCTGGCGGGCACGTTTTTTGGCTTGAGGTGAATTTGCCACCGTAATGCTCCTATAACGTTTTTCGTCTGATTTTGGGACGCGGTATTATGCCCCGCCCTAGTTTTAAGTCAAGGGTGTTTAGGTAATAAAAGACTAAATATTACTCCGCTGTGGTCTGGGCGGTTCTCAGCTTTGACTTTTCCGTGGTGATATTCGGCAATTAAGCGAACGATATGCAGGCCCAAACCTAGGTGGCCGTTGTCGCTACTGGCGGCTTGGCGCACCGAAACCATGGAGTCAAACAGCTGATGCTGCATATGCGCCGGCAGTAGCTGGCCGTCATTGCTGAGGCTGAGAATAAAATATTGTTCATTGGCCCTAAGGGCCAGCTCAATTTCACCGTCTGCCGGGCAAAAGTCTAGGGCGTTCTCAAGTAATTTGTCCAGTAGCTGTACCAGCAGCTCCGGAGCGCCATAGTAGTTACCTTGGGCTTGGCAGCTTAGTTTGATATTGGCTTGCTTGAAGGTCGCCTGATAGGCGGCGCCGACATGCTGCACCAACTGGTCTAGAGGGAAGTGTTCGGGCTCGGCCGAACGGATAGCAGCCTCCACTCTGTTAGCGGCGCTCATGGCGTTGAGAATGGCCGACAAGCGATGGCTGCCTTCCTGGGCTCGGTCGGCATAAACCTTGGCTTCCGGGCTGAGAGCTTCCTGCTGTAAATTATCCAGCGAGCCCTTGACCACCGCCAGCGGCGTACGCAGCTCATGGGACAGTTTGCTGGCCAGGGTTTGCAGGTAATCGGTATAGCCTTGCAGGCGTTCTAACAATTGATTGTAGCTGCGGCTTAAATCACCAATTTCGTCTTTGGCGCGGCTTGCCGGCAGGTTGGTAATCAAACCGTTATCGTCCAAAGCTTGGTCGGCCGCTTGGCTGAGCTTACGAATGCGCCAACTCAGCCAGCTGGCGTAAGCTAACAAGCCCAGGCCGGCGACAAGGCTGGCAACAATGGAATAGAGCAGCAGCCGGCTAAAGGCGGAATTTAGTAAGGAAATATGGATATCGCCGCCTTGTTGGGCCAGTACCACGCCAAGCAAATGCTGGGCACCGCGAATGGGTACTGCGCTGCGCGCCTGCAGGCTAGAGCCGTTTTGGTACCACTGAGTGCTGATGATGCCCGCTTGGGCCAGGGCGACTTCATCGCCGCTGATACGGCCGTCCCGGTGTTTGTTTATACTTGGCAGGCCGGGGTCGCCGCTAAGCTGTTGGTACAGCCATTTAGCCACCGGGCTAGGTTGCGGCTGGTGGTTGGGGTTACCGCTGCTTTGACCGCGGGCTATCTGCCAGCCCTGTTGGTTGGCCAGGCTAAGTTGGATGCCGTCCATGGCAAAAACCGCGATAGCGCGGTCTAGGTTTGGGTCTTGCAGCATCAGGCTGGCCGGGCTCTCACTCCAGTGTTGGTTGCCCAGCCAGTTTAGCTCTTGGCCGTGTGGGTCGCTGTCAATAATGCTTAGCCCTAAGCTGTGCTGGTTAAGGTTGAAGCTCAAACTTAAAGGCAGGCCCAGCTCAATTTGATAGCCCTTGGCAGTTTCGCGCCAGGCGCCGCTGATGCGATGCTCACGCTGGCGCCGACCATTGCCCGGCGCGAGATAAAAAGCCTGGACTTGTCCCGGTGAGCTGGTGCCAATGGCATAGCTGGCCTTGCCCAAGGTGAGGCGCAGGTGGTCGCCATTAAGCAGCCCAGCCAGCCCGGGGTGGTGGTAGCGAATGCTGTTATCTTCCACTTGGATAAATAAGTACAGCTGGTCTTGGCTAATTTTAGCCAGGCTGCGATTGGCAAAGTTGTCGGGTATTTTACGGGTCAGGCCAATTTTTAAGCGCGCTTTAAAGTCGCCGCTGGCGAAATGCTGCCAATCAAAACCGACACCGTTCCAATCATCTAGGTAGCCATCTAAAATAATCGGCCGGGATAATAAATGGGCATAGAGGCTCGGCCCCTGGCTTTGTCGCAGCTGGATTTTCTGGCGTAACTCGGGGTCGCTGCTTAAGCGGGCGGCAACGGCTTTGGCGGTAGCTTGTAGGGCTTTCGCTTGGCCTTGCCGCAGCGAGGACTCCATCTCTTGCAGGTATTGGCAACCAGCCCAAGGTAGGGCCAGGGTTAATAAGCTCAGTAAAAATAACTGGCGAGACAGCTTCACTGCTTTTCTTGCCAGCGGTAGCCCATGCCGTAGGCGGTGCTAATGGCATTAAATTCCGGCGCTATGCGGTTAAACTTTTTGCGGATACGTTTGATATGCGAGGTGATGGTATTGTCATCCAGCACCACATTGGCCGCGTCCATCAGCTGCTGCCGGTTTTTAACATGGCCGGGGTGTTTGGCTAGGGCGTAGACAATCCATAATTCGGTGATGGTGAGTTCTAGGTCCTGCTGCTGCCAGCTGGCGTGCATGCGGTCTAGGTTGATTAACAACTGGCCGCGCTCGATGCAGTTTTCAGCCTGGTTTTGTAGCGGTTCTTGCATGGCTTGCACGCGTCGAAATAGAGCCACAATGCGTGCCAGCATATGGGCTTGGCTGATGTCTTTGGTCAGGTAGTCATCGGCGCCCAGGCGTAAGCCGGAAATCATGTCCAGCTCGGTGTCACGGGCGGTCAAAAAAATAATGGGTAGGCTGGGGGCCATAGCCCGCAAGTCGCGGCAAAGCTCGAAGCCACCTTCAATTTCATCGCCTAGGCCTACGTCAATAATCGCCAAATCGGGCAGCTGCTGATTAAAGCCGTGCATAGCACTGGGCCGGTCTAAATAATGGCTGACTTGATAGCCTTGGCGTTGCAGTGCGTCTTGGTAGTTGGCGGCGATGGTAATTTCGTCTTCAACAATGGCGATGTGGCGTGGCATGGTTACATTCTCTTATGCTTTGTCCTTATTCTAACGGTAATTTTAGAGCCTTGGCTAACTTAAGGGCAGCTTTATAAATGCCGCTGCCATAATTGATCACATTTGTTCGCCGTTTTGCCCCTTTGTCGCCCCAGCTTGGCCATAGCATTTGCGTGTAATAGAACTATCTAATTACAGCGCCAAGGCATCGCTATGTTTAAGTTCAATACCTTCAAGCCCCACAAAATACCCAAACATTTATTAATGCAAAACGATAAGCCCTCCCGGCCGTGGTGGCAAAAGCTCATGCTATTTATATTTTTAGGCTTGGTTTTATTGCTGGGCCTAGCCATTGCAGATATGGCCAGGGGCGAGTCGGTGGATTTGGAATGGGGCCGCGAGTATCCGGCGCAGTTGGGCAGTGGCACCTTGCTGCTTAAATCGAGCCGGGGCTATGCCCAGGCCCTACACCTTAATACTGACATCAAGGTAAAAATTAACGGCATGGTGGCCGAGGTGACCATGATCCAGGAATTTAAAAACCCCAGTGAGGATTATTTGGAAGGTGTTTATACCTTTCCCTTACAGGAAAAAACTGCGGTTAATGGCATGACCATGATTATTGGTGAGCGCCGTATCGTCGGTAAAATAAAAGAAAAAAAGGAGGCTCAAAAAATTTATCAGGCTGCCAAAAAAGCCGGTAAGCGGGCCGCACTCACTCAGCAGCAGCGGCCGAATCTATTTCAGCAAAAGGTTGCCAATATCGGGCCACAGCAAAGTATCAGCGTAGAGCTGCGGTATATTCAGCCGGTGCAATTGCAACTAGCCAATGGTGTGGCTCAATTTAGCCTACGTATTCCTACGACAATTACCCCGCGTTATACCCCGGCCACATTCAGCGCTGAGGCACGAGAAGTTAATGTGGCGGCCAGCGGGTGGGGCCAGGGTGACGTAGCCGAAGTACAAGCAGCCGATCCGCGCGGGGCGCCCTTGATCAACACACCGGTAAACAATGTTAAAAACCCAATGAGCCTAGCAATCCGTCTGCGGGCGGGCTTGCCCCTGGCGTCTTTACAAGCGCCGTATCATAAAACCGTGATTGATAAGCGTGGTGATCAACACGAGCTAAGTTTGCTCAACGGGGTGGATGTGATGAATCGAGATTTTGAGCTGCATTGGCAGCCGGTCGCGGAGCAGGCGCCCCAGGCGGCGTTTTTTTTGCAAAGCCAACAGCAGCAAGATTTTGCCCTGTTGATGGTGCAGCCCCCGCAGTTTGAGGACACCGAAGGCAAGGGGTTGCAGCAGTTGCCGCGCGAGTTGATTTTTATCATTGATAGTTCCGGCTCGATGGGCGGCGAGTCAATGCGCCAAGCCAAGGCCGGCTTGTTGCGAGCGCTGGATAGTTTGTCGGCCAATGATCGATTCAATATTATTGAATTTGATAGCACTTTCCAGCAACTGTTTGCTCGGCCGGTGGCGGCAAGTGAGGTGAATTTATCGCGGGCTCAGGATTTTGTTCAGCGTTTGGTCGCAGGTGGTGGCACCCAAATGTTAAAGCCCTTGTTGGCGGCTTTAACGCCCCAGGCCAGCCCTGGTTATATTAAACAGGTGGTTTTCATTACCGATGGTGCGGTTTCAAATGAAGCTCAGTTGTTTAAAGCTATTCATGAAACCTTGGGCCAGGCACGGCTATTTACGGTAGCAATAGGTTCAGCCCCCAATAGTTTTTTTATGCGCAAGGCGGCGCAATACGGCCGGGGTAGTTACACCTCTATTACCTTGGCGTCTGAGGTAGAGGAGAAAGTATCGTTATTGTTTCAACGCTTGTCGAGTCCGGTACTGAGCAATATTCGTATTCAATGGCCGCAGCACTTGGAAGTTGAAGCTTGGCCCCAGCGTGTTCCCGATTTATACGCGGGCGAGCCCTTGGTGGTCTATGCCAAGCTAAGTGATAAAAATGCCAGCCAGAATTTGGCCGGGGAAATAAAGTTAGAGGCCGATTATATATCGGCCACGGGCGAGCGGCAGCGCTGGTATAAAACTGTGGTGTTGGCCAAGCAGCTGCGCAGTGATAACCGCGGTATTGCCAGCCTGTGGGGGCGTGAGAAAATTGCCGATTTAATGGATCAAAAAATTCGCGGCGCCAAAGCCAGCATAATTCGAGAGCAGGTATTGGCGGTAGCATTACAGCAGCAGCTGTTATCAAAATACACCAGCTTTGTCGCCGTTGAGGAAGAGCCAACAAGGCCGCAAGCCAAAGTCCTTATCAAACAGCAAGTGGCCAATAGTGCGGTCAAGGGGCAGCAGCGCATAGCTTACCCAGCGACAGCCACCTCGGCACGTTGGAACTTAATATTGGGCGCGACTTTATTGTTGTTGAGCTTACTTGGCTTGTTCCTCAAACAGGCTCTAAAGCGGAGGTATTGTTATGCGTAAGTTGACTCATTTCCTATTGAAACGCAGCGGCAGTCTGTTGTTGCTGGCGGTATTGCTCGTTGCCCTAAGCCAGCTAGGCCAAGGTTTATGGATTTTTGCCAAGGCTAAGCTGGCTCAGTATTTGATCGCCGAATCATGGCAAATTAGCCTGGCCTTAAAACAGCCCAGCAAGCCCTGGGCCTGGGCCGATACCTGGCCTGTCGCGCGCCTGCAGTGGCCAGCGGAGAATGTTGACCTTTATGTGTTGGCGGGTGCCCATGGTAGCAGCTTGGCCTTTGGCCCTGGGCATTTGCAGCAGACTTCGCTACCGGGCAGTGAGCAGGATTTAGGTGCTATTATTTCTGGTCATCGTGATACCCATTTTAAATTTCTCAGTAAAATAAAACCGGGCCACCGTATTAAAATTCAAACCATGGATGGTGTTTGGCATGATTATTTAATAACCACCAGCCGCATTGATAATATTAAACAGCAGACTTTACAGGCTTTACCCGGCTTACAATTGGTGACCTGTTATCCCTTCGATGCCCTGCAAGCCGGGGGCGATTTACGTTATATAGTCAGGGCTGAAAAAATGACTAAACTGCAAACTTTTGCTTCGCTATAGCCTGGCCAGCTTAATTTTAAAGCCAGTCTGCCACGGCCTGCACGGGTTTGGGGTCGCGGCCTTGGCTGATCCAAAAAACCACGGCCTTTTCTTTTGCATTGAATTTCCCATCGCTGGCTAGCTAGCTAGCTAGCTAGCTAGCTAGCTAGCATGCCAACGCCGGTTTGTTGGCTGTTATGTCGTTAACTTTTTAGTTTGCAGTCGCTTTGACCTGCCATTCATCAATCAAGGTCATGAAATCCTTGTCTTTACTCAGTTTCAGCTCGAGGCTAAGCAGCAGCTTTTCATCGGTTTGAATGTCACTGTCGTCTTTTTTGTCTAGGGCCGCGCTAACGGAGAAGCTGGCCTTGCCATCTTGCTCGGTTTGGGCCAGCTGCTTGGCTTTGTTAAAGGCCGCAATACCTTCCGCGCTAAGCTTAAAAGTAATTTTTTGAAAGGCTGGGCGGGAGCTAAAGAAGCCGTCGACAGCAGCTATGGATTCGCGCTTAATCTCCTCTAGGCTAAATGTTAGCTGCTGCTGTTGGCCGTCGGTTTCAAAGCCTGCGGTAAGTTTGGTTTTTTCTGCTTTAACCTGGATGCTGTCATTCACGGTGAGGCGGGCACGAATATCTTCAGGCTTTAGCTGCAGCATGTCGTCTTTACCAAAGCCAGCCATTTGAATCATGGTGCTAATGGGGACAGCGCTACAGGCGCCTAACAACAGGCTGAGACTAACAATGGAGAGCAAAAGGCCGCGTCTGATCATAGTTTTATTCGATTAGGCTAGTAGGTGCTAAGTACTATACCTTATTCGGCGGCTTTGGTTTATTGGGGCTGAGACGTTAGGGCTGGAATGTGAGAAGTAAGGCGTGAAATGTAGGGCAAAGGATAACAAAACCTATATTTTTGTGTTTTAAAAATCACATTAAACGCCCTAGCTAGTGCTCATCCAGAAACGGATGCATAAGATGTTTAAGGTAAGTCGTGAGACGTAAAAGCACTTTTTTAAGCGTATTACGTCTCACGTTTTACGTTTCGCCCAGACACGGAGTTTCTGGATAGCCCTAGTTAGAAGCCACAGACTGCTCTGCAGGCTGGAAAATTTCGATCATGACGCGGCGGTCTTGACGGTGATTGCCACCCTGCTTAGCCAGTGCTTGGCTGGAACCGTGGCCGATACTAATAATGCGCTCGGCTTCTACACCAAATTCAATCAATTGATTTTTTACATTTAAGGCGCGGTGCTGGGACAGCACATTATTGTATTCGTCGGTGCCGCGGATATCGGCGTGACCATCTAGGCGGATTTGCATGTCTGGGTTGTTGATCAGAAAGTCGGCCACATTTTGCATATGCTGCTTATCTCGAAAGCTTAACTGGTCCGAACCGGTGTTGAATAAAGCTTGCAGCTCCAAAGTCTGGGCGCTGATCTGTTGCAGCTCAAAATATTCTTGCTGGCTGCTGCTTAGCTGCTGCTGGAGCTGAAAAATATGAGCTTGGGCCTGGCTTAATGTCATTTGAGTTACCTCGGCTTGGTCGGCTTGTTTGATTTCTTCGGCGACATAGCTGCCGCCCAGCGCCCCTATAATTAAACCCACCGGGCCGCCTAATGCGGCGCCTACGGCTGCTCCGGTTATAAAGCTCGCACCTTGCTTGGCTTCGGTACTGGCTTGGGCTTGGCCAATGGGGGCGGCCAAGCAGGTGATGGTAATAATTGCGGTATTTAGGGCTTTGCTCTTGAACATGTTGTTTTCCTCGGCATTCATTATTTGGCTGTTGATAGGTATTTAAACGGAGGAATCGGGCCGGTCTATGCCTGGAATCGGGCAATATGGCGGTCAATTGTGGCGAATTATTGCATCCGCGTAGGCAGGGGTATCCGGCGTCGTAAATGCAACCTATGTGTCACCCTGTGGGCTGGGGGTTAGGTTAGACTGGCAGTTTGATGCGGTAAGTTGAAATTTTAGTGAAAATTGGAGTGGATAATGATAAGAATCGCCCTTAAATCCCTGGTCTTGGGGCTTGCTTTAACATCTCTGCCGACGCTGGCCGATGACAAACAGCTATTGTGGGGCGATACCCATTTGCACAGCAGCTATTCTTTTGATGCTTACTTATTTCGCAACCGCAGCGCCGACCCCGATACTGCCTATCGATACGCCAAGGGTCTGCCGGTTATTCATCCCTACCACCGCGGGCGAGTACAAATAAACCAGCCTTTGGATTTTCTCACCGTTGCCGATCATGCGGAACTGATGGGGGTGGTACGGGGCCTAGGTTTAGGCGATAAGAAGCTAAGCAAAATTCCTCTAGCGCGTAAATATATGCAGTGGATGAAAGCGGGGCGGGGTGCTGAGGTGTTTCGTGAGCTGGTAGCGGGTGCCAATGGTGGCGAGCGGCCAGCGGGTACCGATGAGCTTAGCTCTGATTCGGTTCGCAGGAGTTTTTGGCATGAAATTGTTGCCGCGACCGAGCGCCACAATGAACCGGGTAAGTTCACCACTTTTGTTGGTTGGGAGTGGAGCTCAATGAATCAAGGCGCCAACCTACACCGTATTGTTATGACTTCAGCGGGGGGCGATAAAGCCAAACAATTTGTGCCTTATAGCTCATTGGATAGCCCAAAGGCAGAAGACCTTTGGGCCTGGATGGACAAAACCGCCAAGGGCTTGGCGCTGGATATTATAGCCATCCCTCACAATCCCAATATATCCAAGGGTGAAATGTTCAGCGATGTTGATAGCGAGGGGCGGCCATTAACAGCGCAATATGCTCGTACCCGAATGCGCTGGGAGCCGGTTGCTGAAATAACACAAATTAAAGGCGATTCCGAAACCCATCCGCTGTTATCACCCAATGATGAATTTGCCGAATTTGAAAGTTATCGCCATTTAATTGATACCCGTCCCGATGTTGATAAAACTGCACCAATAGTTGCAGGAGCCTATATTCGCTCAGCCTTAAAACGCGGCTTAGAGCAGGAGCAAAAATTGGGCGTTAATCCGTTTAAATTTGGTGTCATTGGTTCGACCGATTCCCATAGTGGTCTGGCTTCGGCGGAAGAAAATAACTTTCACGGCAAGATGGCCCTAGACGGAACCCCAGAAAGTAAAAATATATTTAGGGTAGGCAAAAAAGGTGCCTCCGGTTGGGATATGTCAGCCTCGGGCTTGGCGGCGGTTTGGGCGGAGGAAAATAATCGCCAATCGATATTGGACGCTTTTAAACGGCGCGAGGTCTATGCGACTTCGGGGCCACGTATCAAAGTTAGAATGTTCGGCGGTTGGAATTTTAAGTCTCGCGATGCCAAAGCTAAGAAGTTTGCCGACTTGGGCTATAAAAAAGGTGTGCCTATGGGTGGCGACTTAAGTCAGGCGCCTAATAAAAAGTCACCACGTTTTATTGTACAAGCATCGAAGGATGCGCTTAGTGCCAACCTTGATCGTATTCAAATAGTAAAAGGTTATTTGGACGCCGATGGCAAGGCGCAAGAAAAAGTTTTCAATGTCGCCGCCTCAGCTAAGCGTAAACTAAAAGATAAAATGGCCGCGGTAGGTAACACCGTTGACCTTAAAACAGCCAGCTACCGCAATAGTATCGGCGCCGGGCAGTTAAGCGCTTACTGGCAGGACCCGGAGTTTGATCCGCAGCAGCGTGCGTTTTATTACGCCCGGGTGTTGCAAATACCAACGCCTAGGCATACCACTTTCGATCGCATTGCATTGACTCAAGAACCCATAAAAACTAATGCCACGATTCAGGAGCGAGCGTATACCTCGCCCATCTGGTATACCCCCAACAAATAAGCCAAGCAGCTATTAAGGAAAGAATCATGAAAACAACACTTCTGGCTTTTACGCTATTGTCAGCTGTCGGTGTCCAGGCGGAAACTCAGTTGTTATGGGGAGATACCCATTTGCATACTAGCTTCTCGCCGGATGCGTATTTTTTGGGTAACCGCAGTGCTGATCCGCATACGGCTTATCGTTATGCCAAGGGCTTGCCGATTATTAATGCGGCAACGCGGGCGCGGGTGCAGATTGATCGGCCGCTGGATTTTTTAGTGGTGGCCGACCATGCCGAAATGATGGGGGTGCCATTTCGTTTGTTTAAGGGCGACCCAGAGTTAGCGGGCACCAAAACCGGTCAGCGCTATATCAAAATGGTAAAAGAAGGCCGCGGTACCGATGTCTTTCTGGAGTTCCTGGGTAATATCAATGCCAAACGTGCAGTGCCAGAATTTAACTCTGAAAGCATCCGCCGCTCGGTTTGGCAAGAGAGTACTAGCATAGCTGAGCAGTACAATGAGCCAGGTAAATTCAGCGCCCTGATTGGCTGGGAGTGGACCTCGACCCCCGGCGGTTATAATTTACATCGAGTAGTATTTTCTGCCCAGAACGCTGAGCAAGCGCAAAGCTATATACCTTTTTCGGCCTTAGATGATGATACCCCTGAAGGTTTATGGGCTTGGTTAGATAAAACCAGTAAGGCTAAAAAAACCGATTTCGTCTCTATTCCTCATAATTCCAATATCAGCGGCGGCCTAATGTTTAACAAGGTCGACTCAGAAGGCCGGCCGATAACCGCTGATTATGCCCGCACGCGAATGCGCTGGGAGCCAGTGGCGGAAATAACCCAAATTAAAGGTGATTCGGAGGCGCATCCGCTGCTGTCGCCCAATGATGAGTTTGCTGATTTTGAGACCTATCGGCATTTGTTAAGTGCAAAAAATGCAGGGCCTGCGCCAGTAAAAGAGGGTGACTATGTTCGTACTGCCTTAATGCGTGGGCTAGAGCAAGAGCAGAGCACCGGCGTTAACCCATTTAAATTTGGTGTGATTGGTTCCAGTGATGCCCATACCGGCCAGGCCGGTGCAGAAGAAACAAACTTCGCCGGTAAGGTCAGTGTGTTTGGTAAGCCAGAAGCCTACGATCAGGAGTCGACCACCAATGTTAAAGGTTGGGACTTCTCCGCCTCGGGTATCGCCGCCGTCTGGGCGGAAGAAAATACCCGTGCCAGTATATTTTCCGCTTTTAAGCGCAAGGAGGTATATGCGACCAGTGGTACACGCATTGGGCTGAGGTTTTTTGGCGGTTGGCAGTTTAAAAAACGCGATGCTAAATCTAGGCAGCTGGCTAAGGTAGGTTACAAAAAAGGTGTGCCAATGGGTGGTGACCTAGCAGCAGCGCCAAAGGGCAAAGCACCTCAGTTTTTGGTTCAAGCGGTGAAAGACCCTGTTGGTGCAAATTTAGATAGGGTGCAAATTGTAAAAGGTTACCTTGATGCTAGTGGTAAACCGCAGGAGAAAATTTACACGATAGCCTCTTCGACTGAAGCTAAGGCAATACCTAATACGGTTGATTTTACTACCGGAAAATACAGCAACAGCGTCGGCGCAGCAGAGTTTTCTTTAGTTTGGCAGGACCCAGATTTTGATTCGGAGCAGCGAGCTTTTTATTATCTGCGGGTGTTGGAAATACCTACGCCCAGGCATACTTTGTTAGATGCCATTGCTATGCAGGTTGAGCACCCGGAGGGGCATGCTAAGACTATACAAGAGCGGGCGTATACTTCCCCAATATGGTACACACCCCTTTAGTGGTTTGTATGGGCGCTTTTTCCGCGATGGCTGCGTTGGCTCCGTGCTCGGTTGGTCATGTACTTGATGTACATTCCCGCCCTGCGCGCGGTGCCGCCTTGCCCTCACGGAAAAATCGCTCCATACAAATCCACTAAATTAGCGGCTGGGCTCCGGGCGTTGTCGGTTATGTACTTGCGTACATTGCCCTCCAGCCCTCGGTGTTCTTGCAGGGAAGTTATTCGATACAAAACTACTAAAGTTTAGCTTTGAATTGGGAGGTCTATTTTAGAATGTATGGTGTTGTTTTCCGCGATGGCTGCGTTGGCTCCGTGCTCGGTTGGTCATGTACTTGATGTACATTCCCGCCCTGCGCGCGGTGCCGCCTTGCCCTCACGGAAAAATCGCTCCATACAAATCCACTAAATTAGCGGCTGGGCTCCGGGTGTTGTCGGTTATGTACTTGCGTACATTGTCCTCCAGCCCTCGGTGTTTTTGTGGGAAAGGAGTGCTGGTTTCTCTGTTTTACCTTAATTATACGTTTCTAGTTAACATGGTACAATTTTGATCGTTTTAACTTTTATTAGTGTCTATAAGTCCAATCTATGAAAATATTTAAAGAACCTTTGCTGCACTTTTTATTGGCCGGTTTGGCTTTGTTTGTTGTGTATTATCAGCTTAACCCGGACGAGCAGGGGGCGGCTAATGTGATTGCAGTGAATGAGGACAGTCTGCTGACGTTTATCCAGTATCGAACCAAGAGCTTTGAGCCTAAATTGGCGCAGCAGCGCTGGGCTAAAATGACAGGGCTGGAGCAGCAGAGCTTGGTCGACGAGTATATCAAGGAGGAGGTGTTGTACCGCGAGGCTATGGCGCTAGACTTACAGCAAGACGACTATATTATTAAGCGCCGTCTAGTCCAGAAAGTAGACTTTATACTGCAGACCGATAGCGAGCAGCTAACAGCTGCAGATGACGAAGCACTGCAAGTGTATATGGACAAAAATCCAGCGGACTACTGGGTTGAGCCTTTTATTACTTTCACCCATGTGTATTTCAATCAGGCGGGATCATCGCAGGCTGGAGAAACCCTGGCGAAGTTAAATCAAAGCAAGGTCGCGTTTGCCTCGGCGGCGGAATACGGTGAACGGTTTCTCTATCATTTAAACTATGTTGAACGCACCAAGGCCTACATTGAAGCCCATTTTGGCAAAGAGTTTGCCGAGCAGGCATTTACCGTGGCCGACGTTAACATTAACTCCGGAGTATGGCTGGGGCCGTTTGCCTCTCAACACGGCCAGCATTTGTTGCTTATTAGCAAACGACAAGCAGGCTACCAGCCGGCATTGGCCGAAATACGCGGTCGCGTGGCTCAAGATTACTTGCGCTACCAGCAGCTACAAAGTAAAGATAAAAAACTGCAAACGTTGATGGGAAAATACCAAGTAGAGCGTGATGAGCAGTGGTTGCAAACCGAAGGTAAGCAATAATGCGGCGGTGTATGGCGGCCCTGTTATTGCTTGTTTGTTGTATCTCCGTCCAGGCTCATGAGAGCCGGCCTTTTTATATTGAGATCCGCGAAACTAGCGCTAATACTTACCACTACAGCAGTAAAGTACCGGCCTCGGTGCCACATTACAATAAGCCTAGCTTGGCGTTGCCGGCTAGCTGTAAAACCACTGCGGCCATGAGTGCTTTCCGTTGTGACAGCACCCTGGCCGGTCAAACCCTGAGGGTCCATTTCCCGCTGATGAATCCTTCCTTGTCGACGTTAATACGGCTTGAATATAATAATGGTCAAGTCCTTAGCGCTCGGTTAGGCCCTAAACAGAGCCAGTGGCAGGTACCCGAGCGCGAGTCGTTTAGCGCAGTAGCGGTGCAATATACTGGTTTGGGTATCGAGCATATTCTGCTGGGCTACGACCACTTACTGTTTTTGGCCTGCTTGGTCTTTATCGCCGGTGGTCTGCGCAATATTGTTATTACTGTGACTGGGTTTACTTTGGCCCACTCGATTACCTTGGCCGCGGCGGCATTGCAATGGGTATATTTACCGGTTGCCGCGGTAGAGGCGGTTATTGCCCTCAGTATTGTATTCTTAGCGCGAGAATTGCTTATCAATAACCGAGCCAGCCTAACTTGGCGTAAGCCGGTTTGGGTGGCGGCTAGCTTTGGCCTGCTGCATGGTTTTGGCTTTGCTTCTGTACTAAAAGACATTGGCTTGCCGCAAACCGAATTGCCTACAGCCTTGTTATTTTTTAATCTAGGGGTTGAAATAGGCCAGCTAATGTTTGTTATAGTAGCGGCTTTGATTTTTGCCATCTTGGCTAAAGGGCTTAAGGGAGTGGGCCTAGAGCGTAAGCTGCAGCTTGGCTGTGGTTACGGAGTAGGGATATTGGCTTGTTTTTGGTTGTACCAGCGCCTCGGCGCTTTTATTTAGAGCCGTGTATATTCAGGGCTCATTCGGAGCCCTTATGAACCAGCGAATAACAATAATAAGCTGTTTTTTTTATAGTCTGATCTTATCTTTCGCGAGCAGTTTTTCTGGCTTGGCGCAAGGTTCGGCAAACACAGAACAAAATCCCGATGTCATTGTAATTGGCGCCGGCTTAGCTGGTTTAAGCGCTGCCAATCACTTACAGCGTGCCGGGTTAAAGGTGCTGGTGCTTGAAGCCAGAGACCGCATAGGTGGCCGTAGCTGGACTATTGAGCACCAGGGGGTGGCCTTAGACATGGGCGCCAGCTGGCTGCATGGGCAAAAAAATAATTCTTTAGCAGCGCTGGCGAAATCCCTAGACCTGCCGCTGACAAAAGTGACCGACTGGCAAAATAACGCACGCTATGACCACTATGGTGAAGCTCTGCAGGATGATGGCGAATGGATGGCGCAATGGGATGCAGTAATAGCCGAATACACCGAGTGGTATATCAACAACGAGCCTGATGCCACGGTACAAATGTTATTAGATGACGCCCGTAAAAGTGGCAAACTCAGTTTTGTCAGCGATGAACAGCACCGGGCGATGATCGAGTTATCTATCGAGCACGAGTACGCCGCTGAGCCGGAACAGCTCTCGGTGCAAACTCTTTGGGAGGGTAAAGAGTTTGAAGGCGAGGACCCTATGTTGAGCCAGGGTTATATTGGCTTGCTCAGACATTTCTCAATGGGTCTGGATATCCGACTACAGCAAACCGTCGAGTTGGTCGATTATTCCGCAGCTGCGATTACGATAAAAACCCAAGACAAAATCTATCAAGCTAAACAGGTTCTGGTCACGGTGCCAGTAGGAGTATTACAGACCGGTAGCATAGAATTTAAACCGCAGCTGTCGGCGGAAAAGCAGCAGGCCTTATCCGTAATGGGCATGGGTACGCTCAATAAAGTATGGTTAGAGTTTGACTCGGTTTTCTGGGACGACCGCGAAGTAATCTTTGTTATCGGCGATGAGCAAGGCCAGTTTGTTAATTGGCTTAACTATCATAAGGTCAGCGACAAACCCTATTTACTTGGCTTTAACGCCGCCGAATACGGCGAGCAAATTGAATTCCAAAGTGACGAAGAAATTATTGAAGACGCTTTACTCAGCCTAAAAAATATCTATGGCGAACTCGTGCAAGAACCTAAAAGTTATTTTATTAGCCGTTGGAAAAACGACCCATTTAGCCGCGGCTCCTATAGCTATTTGCGTCAAGGTGGTCGGCCTAAGCACCGTAAAATTTTAGCAGAAGCTGTAGCCGCCAAACTGTTTTTTGCGGGTGAGGCTACTTCCAGTGATTTTCCGGCAACGGCTCACGGGGCTTATAATACCGGCCTGCGTGAAGCGAAAAATATTCTAAAATTGTATCCCGGCTTAGATCCTGCGGGCATAATTATCGAAGAGAGTAACAATTAAAAAACGTACCCGCCCATACTGCCCGGTAGCGTGTTTTATCAACAGCTGCTACAGAGCATCAAACCAGGCGCGAAGCTTGGTTTGATGGCATGCATTCCGGCATGGGTAGGTACTAAAGACAGCTGGTTTAACAGGTAGGGGAGTACCTGGGGGAATAAACTTAAGCTGTCAGAGGTGTAACATTGCTGGGCTCGCTTTGTTCTTCCAGCAGTGCCGATGGTTTACCTTTACAGGCCTTGGCCAATGCTTCGCGTCGATCAGCCAGCAATAGGCCAACTGCTTCGCTGGTCTGTTCATCAATGTTGCTGATATGGGTTTCCAACAACATGGTGATGTTGGCGGCTAGCTCCAACATCTTATCGTGTTCTTCGGCGTCTTTTTTATTCTCAAACATGGTTCCGTCTCGGTCACATTTCCAAACAGCTATAACGGCCATAGTGGTGCTCCTGGTGGGTAAATCGCTATTACTGGTTAAATATACAGTATAATTTAAAGCTTGCAAGTCTCAGCTGAAAAAAAATTAAAAACCCTTGGCGAATCAATTGGCTAGGGGTTATGGTTTAGCAGTACCTTGATCCATAGAGTAAAGGAAATAATAATGAGCACAGTCAGAGTAAATCATTTTACCGCTGCCGCAGGCAGAGATGTTGAACTGCATGAATTTCTAAAATCATTAATGCCCTTTATAACAGGTTCTGAGGGCTGCATTACCGCCGAAGTACTACGCAATCAAGAAGAGTCAAATAAATTTGTGGTTATCGAGCGCTGGCAAAGCCCTGCAGATCACCAGGCTTCGGTGGATGCCTTTCCGAAAGAAGCTATGGATACGGCGATGGCGTTGGTCTCCGAGCCTCCGACAGGAGCATATTACAAATACTCCTGATGCGCTGTTTGCTATTGTTGTTGGTTTTGACGGGCTTGCTCTCCTGTAATGGAGAGTTGCCAGAGCACGTGGCAATCAATAACATCGAGAAGGAAAAGTTTAAAGCTTTGCAAAACCCCTTTGCTGAGCTTTTTTATGCCTTTGGTTCCGAGCCCGAGCAAGTTGCCATCGGGATGCATGACTGTACCTTGTTCCGAGCGGTTAAATACCGCGGGGCCGTCATAGAATGGCAGAAATTATTTAAACCCGCCTGGTATCCCTTTTCTTATTGTGAGCGTCAATCAATAACCCAAGTTGACGAATATACTGAGGTGTTTGCTGGCAAAATCGCTGCAGGAGCGGGCGGCTGTTGTGCCACGGTGATGCACTACCGCAGCAAAGATGGGTTAATGTGGCAAAAAATTGAGAAGGGTGTCTGGCAGGATGTTGAAATTACTGTAGAGCCAGAGCCAGAGCCAGAGCCAGAGCCAGAGCCAGAGCCAGAGCCAGAGCCTGAGCCAGAGCCAGAGCCAGAGCCAGCAGTTAAAGTATAAAACCATAAACCAGGCTGCCGTTCGGCGGCTTTAAATACCTTTCGATGAGCGGCACTAACCCCTTAAAGTTAAGCCTGACGTGGCCTGTAGCGCTATAAAGAACGATAAATTCCAGTCAGCCATAGCCTTTGGTTTGATTTTCCATAGTAAAAAGCTAGACCTAAAGTACAGGAAGTTTTAATTGGAAAACTTGCATAGCGAATGGAATTGCCATGTCGAAAGACGGAGAGCTTACGGCTAAGGGTTTGATGGGGGTTGTTACGGAGGTTCAGGGGCAGGTTGTCACCGAACCTTCAGGCAGAAGAATAGCCACAGGCGATTCAGTTTATCTAGCCGAAACATTGATAACCGATCTCAGCGGCGCCGTGGTGGTGCGCTTTAATGTAGGCGGGGCTTTGGCTGTCGGCGCCGGCCAAAAAATCGATATCAGC